>JACLAC010011914.1_pt1 | contig 17481 bp, 18 predicted proteins | sample 8027881 | NCBI WGS metagenome assembly JACLAC01 (sample SAMN15725517, study PRJNA655200) | protist metagenome | isolation source: fluorescence activated cell sorting (FACS) single amplified genomes of... | place: Spain: Blaines Bay Microbial Observatory, Mediterranean Sea | collected 2016-01-19
CCGACCAAGCGGCTGACGCAGCTCGCCTCCGGGTGGACCGCCATGCCCGAGCTGACGAGTGTCGTGAAGCCGGCCGACCTGTCCGACGCCGTGCTGCGCTTCCAGTGCGTGTTCGCTGAACCAAGCAAGCACGTGAAGAACCAGAAGCCGCTGAAGCTGAAGCCGCTCGACCTGAACCGCCGCTTCGTGCTCTCGCTGCACGCGATCGACGGGTCCGTCTCCGTGATGGAGGAGGGCCCTAACGCGCACGTCCCGCACGGCAAGCTCCTCGACAAGATTTATACAGAACATGATGCTTGTGACTTCTACGTGGGCGCGGAGGTGCGCGTGAACGGGGACGCGTACGTATTCAAGCTGCTGACAGCCGACCAATACACGCTGAAGTTCATGGAGACGTACAGCGCGGTGTTCCACAGGAGCGACGCGACGAAAGTTTGGGCGAAGATCGTGGGCAGCGCGTGCGCGCAGCGGCTGCGCACGCGGCTGGTTGTGGACTACGTGGCGACGGACAAGAATCTGAACGCGCGCCTGCAGCCGGAGGCGCTGTCGAAGCTGCTGCTGGAGTGCGGCTACGTGGGCGAGAACAGCGTGACGGCGCAGGAGGTGGTTACGTTGATGCGCGACGCGGCGGCGCCGACGGAGAGCGCGATGAGCGTGAGCACGCTGGTGGAGAAGCTGGGGTACTAAGTTTTGAGGTTGTAGGTATTCTTATTGGTAATAAAGTACTAACTTTGGGGTATCAGGGTATTTTGTTTTGTACATGACATCAGTCATTCGTAAAAGTGATTCATATTAAAAAACAAAAAGTACTTAATGTGCGTAACGGTAACCTCCTTATTTTTTTTTGATGTGCGTTTTTTAATATAATACGAAAATTTTCTTGTTTTCGCAACGTACAATAAAGTGTGACTATGACAGTTCGAGTGATATCGTCACCACTTTTACTACAGATAGTTCAACTTCAAGTTTTTGAACCAATACCGTCTTAATAGTGTGCGCTAGTTAGTATGTTAGTTCTATCAGTGATTATCTTCTGTACACTAAAAGATGTGAGTGCTGTGACAGACAGTACTACAACATGCTTTATTGAAACGTATTATACCAAAAATTTTTTTTTTACTACTCCAACACCATCATAAATCTGTTACTGTAACCGCGAAGAGAGCCAGATGGACTGTACACTAGGACTAGATGTTAAAGTTAACATATAATGGATCTGATTCTGATATGCTCTCAATTATTTGTACACTCGGTTCGACGTGCAAGTGCATACTCAAGCGCTGTTTGTTGACGTCGACAAGAATGTACTTAATACTTAGTCGTACTATTGGAGGAACTTGATGGAAGGGAAATATTCTTAGTGAACAGGGAAGTTCTCAGACTAAGACAGAGACACAATGTACGTATAGGTTGAACCTGAATATTGATTACTATTTGGCATTGGCTTTGGTTAAGTATTTAATATTATAGATCTTCATTATCTTCAACATACCAACCATAGCTGCAGTAGCACGACGTACAAGACAAGAAACGTTGTAAGGAACAATAGCAGCAAGAAAGTAGGCAACAGCATCATCAACATCATGGCCTCAATCGCGACTGCTGCCGCGCTTGCCGGCGCCGATCGTAGTATGGATATTCTCTCTGCGCCCCCGCCCGCGGCATCGGCTTCATCACCATCTCGCTACCTCGGCTTCTCCACGAGTTCGAGCAGCTCCCTCTCGGTCTCGCGAACTACACATACACATACTCATACAACGGCGACAACATCAACATCAATATCAATACCAACGGCTACACCTACTCCTACCGCCTTCCTCGACGTGCAGGACGTGTTCCTGCCGCCCGCCGCGCTCCGCCAGCTGCGGGAGGACATCGTGCACGTCCACGACCTGAACAGCGACTGGGAGGAGTAGTAGGCGCATGCTGCAGGAGGCGTGGGCGCCCTAGCGGTGAGTGTAGTAAGGAGTGCTAGTAGGAAGCAGTCGGAAGAGTTCATGGACTGCGAGCCGAAGAGCATCGGCCGCGCGCTGCGGCAGATCGTTGACTGAAGGCGGTAGCGCTAGTAGCGAGGTGTACTACGAGCTGCGGGGCGCGGTGTAGTGAGCTGGAGACGGTGCTGGAGCGGACGAAGAACCAGGTGGGATAGTGATATGTGATAGGGTTTGTGTCATTGTGTTGCAACTTCTGAGAGGACATTTCTTATTTTACTTTACAGTGCAGACACTCGTCTCATCATATTCATAAATCTAGATTCATCTACTTCAATTGCAATTTTCGATGTAAACTTTCTAATTCTTCTATGTTCAATAATATATTAAGGCAATCTTCTAGTTCTGAGCTAAAAAACGTACCTGACCTGACTTCACCAGGTGGAGACCGCCCTCGTGACCCGCTAGTAGGTGATAGAAGCGGTGAGAGGTCGAAGGCACCGGCAAGTACTCGGCGCAGTAATAGGTAGCGCAAAGCGTAGTAGTTAAGCGAGGTAGTAGACGTGACGCGGCGCAGCTGTTTAGGCGTACGAACAGGGAGCTGCAGGCGGCACTGCACGCGGCACATAAGGAGCAACACCGTGTAGAGGTAGCGGCCGCGAAGGCACAACACCTTGAAAATTTAAAAGCTGCGAATGCTAGAGTTGCTGCAGGAGCAGGTGCAGCTCCTTCGACTGATTAGGAGAAGAAGTTGCTGGCGGAATTGAAATAAGCAAGGGAAAAGGAATTAGACCAAGGTAAGAAACAAGCAATCACGTCCGAGCACCTCGCGAAGATGGTCGAGCAACTGCGAGTGATCACCCCGAAGTGAGACGAGCAGGTGGCTGCTGAGAAGGCGTATCTGCGGGAGATCGAGGAATAGTGAACAGAAACGTATGGAGAAGTTTGAGCTGTCCGATACGGAAATGTAGGCGATGAAGACGCTGCTGCACGGAGGAGAAAATGGCGGCGGAGGCGCGCTGTAGCGGTATGCGAAGAGCGCAAGTGGCGGCGGCGCGGGCGATGGATGACAGGCGGGCGTCGCGTCTTTTATGGCAGGACTGCAGATGCAGTTGGAGAGTCTGCTGGGTCAGACGGTTCGGGAGCCCGATCCGGGCGGTGCTATAGAGGCTGATGGGTCAACGACAATAGTGGAGGTGCCGGTGCTTGAGAAGCTTCTGGGAAAGTATTATAAGCAGGTGGAGTGGCCTGCGATGCAGAAAGAAAAATAAGGCAAAGATAAAACTATAGAGATATTTAAGAATTCTGCTGAGACGAAGTTGGGATTGACATTCACAAAGTGACCTTGAGGTTGAGGATGAGGAATTTTGGTTACTTTTGTGACACCTGATGAGCCCGCGTAACGCGAGGGACTACAACAAAACGATATCATTAAGTCGATAGACGGAGAACCAATAACGACAACCGATAATCATACAGATGTCGCAGAGAAACTTAAATAGGCAACTGGTAAGATCGAGCTTGTGATCGATAGGTGAGAGCCGAAGTAGATAAGTTTAAAAGGGTTGTGCCGCGAGACCTTCAGGAAGACTCTTGGCACACTCTAGTAGATAATGACCCTTCACGTCTGTAGGCCGGTTGATCGGTGAGTGAGATGTTTGACGCGGCAATTGTAGCTTCGGGTGGCGGCGGACGAGCAAGTCACACACTGACGTGGAGGCAGTGGCTGAAGCAGCTTGGTGCCTAGGAAGTTTGGGACGAGAAGAACGGGGCGATCAAATGTCCACCGGGAGGCCTTCGAAACATCCTGAGCGGTGGGAAGTCGGAGTCGGCGGATGGATCATCGGGGGCCGCCTAAAACGAAGATACGGATGAAGGTGACTTCGCTCGGATGGGCTTTGTCGCGGATGGTAGTAGTCGGATGAACCACCTGAAATGAAACACATTTCGAACCGAAGAGAAAAACGGAACATCGCCCTTGCCACCGATGGGCATCATGGAGGATCAGAAGGACGCAACGTTGGCCAGATGCATCATGAGGTTGAAGCGGGACAGCGGCGGGGTGAGCTTTCATACGATTGTTAAGTTATGTTATTATTCATTTATTCATATTCATCAATACATCTATTACTTCAATATTTAGGCACTAATTGGTTGCTTCTATACCTTCGGCACGCATCGATTTTTAGTTCACTTACTTTTATAGTTTCAGAAAGTAAGATTACAACTTTCAAATGTAATTACAGCAACCCGACGGCGCGAAGGAGGCCGAGAACCGTTTCCTGGACCACCTGACGTGCACCGTTGCCGGCGCGCGCAAGTATATGTTGTTCTTCGACTCGCACGAACGATAGGTGAATCCGCAGTTGAAGACCCTGCTGAAAATGCACTCAGATTTGTCAAACGTGAAGAGCGAGGGGGCGCTGGCGGAGACGGATGGAGGAGATGGCGCAAGAGGGGATGCTGGCAGCGGCTTCAAACCAATACCAGTACCACCCTCAACAGCGTAAATGTAAAGGAGATACTCAACAGTATGTGTTTGTGTATGGACGTCGGACGGGTTCATAATCGGAACAGTGATGCCTTCCAGTTAGACTATAAATTCTTATTTTCATTACCAGAATAGCGACGGGTAACAATGTAGCGACGCAAATGCGAGTTGACTGTTTGTGTTTGAAGTAGAAGTTAAGCCAAATATAAGATTAAAAATTGATATTTTGGTAGAAGTAGATATTATATGCGTTCTTTTGTATTGCTAAAAAGTGAAATGCTAAATATTGTGGAGTTGTTCTCGTATCATGCTCATGAGGATGACGATGCATCATTCCGCCTTTGAAGTCCAGTGCCGTATCGTGATCGGGAATCGGTATAGTCATATTCTCTCGTTTGTCTTTGTCCTGCATCCTCGTCTTGGTGTACTGTAATTGTACGCACTCTCCTCGCTCTGTGTCTTCGTCTATAAAATTTTTTTCAACTGGACCGGCTGTACGAACATCATGCGCAGTCATATTGTCATAGACATAGATACAGAAAGAGGTAGACCATATCTTTTTAGACATAGTCATAGTAGACATTATTTTATTTACTGAAGCTTGCACCATCAGTATCACCATGGTACAATCTGAGCGGCATCAGTTCTTCGAGTTCGAGCTGCAGCTGTCCTACTGGGACCCTATCGACGTGGAGCGTATCCAGCGCTGGTACTACCTCAATGTTGCGTAGTAGCGTTATCTAGGGCGTGTACGTCGCGTTCGCGTTCGCAATGTGATACGACAACACAGAGTGGGGGCTTCTTATACGAGGTGCGGTCGCGTGACTATACTTCTTGACGTGGCGGTTGTGGGACGCGCGGTACTGCGGTCTGCTCTACGGTCTGATGGACAAGGAGCTAGATTTCTACGACTTTGCGCTCAACAGGCCGGGGAATGAAATCGTGGACCGATGACAAAGATGAACACGGTCTTTCGACGGTATGCACAATAGTGAGTAACCTCCCCAGGCGCCAGAGACACAGTCATAGTCAGAAGCGTCATAGTTGTAGTTGGAGGGTCAGCACCGCTGAGAGCCGCTACTTAGAGAAACGCAGTCGCGATAATCGACGTCCTCGGCGAGCCAGAAATTCGTAGAAGGTGAGCATCGATGAGAGCCTTACTCTGATCAAGGTTGATCGCAAGCTCAAGGCCAGAGCCACGACTAAACAGGGCGCGATTGAAATGCTATGACAGACCGTGAGTTCGACGAGTACATGGCAAGGCTTGCGTGAGAACGTGGTGAGCCGCCGCCCCCACCGACGCATAATCAGTACGATCAGACGTTCTTCAATGCGTAACAGCAGTAACAGCAACAACAATAGCAACAGCAACAGTAACAGCAACTGCAAACGTAGCATCAGTAACGTGTATAACAGCAGCAGTAAATTCTCGATCAGATTCAACGGCAAAACCAACAGCTGCAACAGCAGTACCAGCAGCAACCGTATCAACAGCCGCAACCGCAGCAGTACGGGCAGTCGCCTACTCCTTACGGAGCGCCGTAGCAGCAACAGCAGTAGCCGTACGGTTATCAGTACCAGCAGCAGCAGCAGCAACAACAGTTGTACGTGGCTTCGCCAACCAGTCAACCAAACGTAATTGGAGCGCCCGTAAACGGTGGATGAGGTCAGCAGCAGCAGCAGCATATGTAAAGCAGTAATCCGAATCGTGTGAGTCCTTCGGATCAGCAGTACCAGACGCATCCTCCTATGATGGTCATGTCACCAGTTCACTGATCGAATGCGAATGCGCAGGGCAGTCCGTATAATCGGCACCCGCAGAACGGCGCCGGGATGGTCGTGGGTCCGCAACCGCAGTCGCCAAATGCAAATGCACTCACACCCGTCGCTCTCTCGGACAAGGACATCCTGACGCGCGGTCTGTTCGATCCCGTCGCGCTCAAACTGCCCGACAACATCTACCGCTCCGACCTGCTCTAGTAACGACCACAACGCGGTGTTTCTGACGTAGACTGTGTAGTAGTCTCATCTGAGCGATTTACTACGCCTAGTAGCTTTGACTACTACGAGTGCGGGTTGCACTAGTAGCGTGTGGATGTTCCTGAACGTGGTGTCGATCCCAGTGCACTGCTTCACACGGGAGACCGTGAAGTCGGCGTACTGGTAGCTGATGCGGCAGCGTTTTTACAAGGCGACGCCCGGGACAGTGAATTTCTAGTAAGTGACCGGTGGACGACGGCGTGGACTGCTGCTGCTGCTGGTGCTGTCCGAACAGCAAGTGTGCGCAGTGCGACTGCTTCCACGGATGTTGCCGCTCGCACTGCGCGTTCAAGCACTTCTACGGACTGCTTCTCGTCCTCTTCGCCTACGGCTGAGTCGGGCACAGTTGGGACAACCTTTTCCTCTATCGCATGAAGCCTGGTGATCACTACGAAGTTTTTGGTAGCAGCATCGGGCGCGAGAGAGACCCATCGCTATTCAGCTCGCTGTAGTAGGGCGCTGGGTAGCGAACTGGAAGACTTCGGTTTCGGCTACGTGTTTAGTCGCAAGAGGCGGATGCACGTGCACTGCCAGGGACCGCTGTAGTGAAGGCATGGGCACCGGCGTGACCAGCGAGGAGTACAAAGAGCGTCCGTGGATCGTCTACGTCCCCGGCTAGAGCGACACTGGCCTCACTGGCGCGCAGATCTGGAACACACTGTCTTATTACACGCGCTGATGCTACATAGACCCGCACACAGGGCTCTCTGAACTGACCAGGTACGGTCGAGAATGACACGGGTGGAACATGGCTCGTGATAATTTGGATGCGTTGAAGCAGGCGGGCTTGTGAGGCAAGAAGTGAGTGCTGATCGCGCACAGCCGGGGCGGCGCGCAGATCCAGTTCATGGCGTGGGAATAGTAAGCGCCAGATGGAGAAGTGCAGAGAGGAGGCGGGGACGGGTGTGCGTGTTGAGGGAGACTACGGTGGTAAAGGAGTGGGTGTGTAGTAGTATCGAAAGCGACGGCAGCGGGAGGTAGTGAGCTTATCGATGCCGAGTGTAAGGACGAACAAGGCAGGAAGGTGATGCACGTTTGAGGCTTAATCTTTCTCGACTAGTAGCGAAACCCGTCAGGGTCCGTATCCGTATCACCCAGAAGACACGTACGAGAAGTTGGATGGCGAGTACTTCAACCACCCTCGCAGCGAGATACCGCGAGAGCCGCGCGACAGCAGCTGCACGCGGTACGTGACTTGGTGTTGGGACCGCTACAAGGACGAGTGGCTGAAGCCTGACAGTGAAAGTACTGCGACAAGTAGAACGAACGGTTTTTCGGGTGCGGTCGATGAGCTGGGTTAGTAAGACGAGCCACGAGCTGAACGCTGCCACCGTCGCTGAAAACTAGTGAGAAGTACAAACTCGACTTCTCCGGCATGCTGGAAGGAGCCGCCATCGGTCAGTGCCGCAACGTGCCGTACACCGGGCTGAACGCGATTGGCACACAAGTGCACGAGGGCTGGGGCCAGACCTTCATCCTGCGCACCGGCGCGCCTTTCACTTGCGGCTAGTAACTTAGATGATTACTACCCGCAGGAACGGCACTGGTACACCCTCATAGGCGGCTTTCTGAAGGCATGAGGCGTCGGATCCTTAGTTTATGATTGGATGGACTGGTTGCAGTAGTAGCACGACGGAATACATCTTCGCGCCGCTGAACGTCTGAGGCCAGAACTTCACCGAAGTGGAGGTGGCGCTTGCGAGGGAGAGTGAAGGTGCGTCGAGTGATGCAGGTACTGACACCGACTCAGGAGAAGATGATTCAGAGTAGGCAGCAGCTTGATAAATGGCCGCCGGTGGCGGCACAGTCATAAACCTTGACCCAAAGTGGAAGATGATTTTCTCGGCGGTGTACAAACGCGTGCGGTCCAACGCGTGATTCGATATGGAGTTGCGGGATCTGCACGTGGACACATGGTATAGCCTGAGCGAAGGACTTGGCGGGCGCTACCCGTTCAGAGATTCGCTGTGGACGGTGAACTTCCCTGCATGCGGCCAGCACTCCGACCCGAATACACCCATGAGTGAGGGTAATACAGGCTGATGTTGGTTGGGCCTGCAGGACAGGAGCTTTCCGAATAGGAGCAGGCTGATCCAGATGACTAATTTTGGGCACACAGGGATACTGGTCATGCCGCAGTCAAAGATAGCGATCATTAAGGAGGCATTGCGGATATGCTGCGGGTATACGTTCCGTCATCACGATAGGGACGTGGGGTGGAACGTTTAAGCTGTTTGAATTTATCGAACAAGCGAGTAGTTGTTCAAGTTTACGATTGCGGTTGTTGTACTTGTGCTTGTGCTGTAGCTTGATATACGCCGTGAGACGATGTGAGAGAGTGGCACACTCAGTTAGTGTGTATTTGTTTTTTGGGTGTGAACTTCTGCGTACTTAATTTATGAACTCCGAAACTTGTTCGTGTTCCATTGAGTTTTGAGCCGTGCTGTACATTGATCTGCCAGTAATGATTGCGATTGTGTATTTAGTATTGCTATTGACTTTGAGCAAAGTTCCGTACAGCAATGCAGTGTGGTCGTTGAAGAGTGTACATAGGGAATTGGACTGCGATTGTATACAGAGTCAGTGATGGTCATATTGTATTCAGAATGTTCAGGTGGTTGACCTTAACTATGACTACAAGTCTCATGAATAAAATGACATCGATACTTTGATAGAATACGGGACACGGACACCATAAATTGAAATACGCGCCATAAACTTAACGAGTCTCAACTTTTCTTCATCAACAGTTGCAAAGCCATGTCCACTCATAGCGCTCCTAGTAGCGGAGGCCGACCGCACATCGCGAGCAGCAGTGCGCGAAGTCAGCTGCCTGACGCGTTTCTCGTTCGCAACAAAAAGAAAGCTCAACCGCAGCAGGATCGTAGTGAGGAAAGTGGATCTGGCTCAGGTCGGCCACGGGTGCCACCTGTTCGGCGGGCACGCGTTACGTCGCGCGTGCCTTGAGCTTGACGCTCAGCGGAAGAATGCGAGTGACCTTGAGCATCCTCTTCAACTTCATGACCAAACGTGCATATCCTGATGGAAGGTCAACACCAGTGAACGTTGATTGAAGGGCAACATCGCACTTCGGACGAAGATGAAGAAGACGAGGATGAAGACGATTGAGAGGATGATGACGGTGACGAATGAGATAAGACCGACGGCGAACATGGGTGAGGTGACGAAGGCGATGACGATGGGGATGGCGACGAAAACGAAGACGAGGAGGAAGAAGAGGAAGAAGAAGAAGAGGAAGAGGAGGAGGAAGATGACGAGGACGGCGAGAACAGGCGATCCAAGAAGGAGGGATCCAAAAACAAAGTCGAGCCCGACGTCGACGACGCGGACACGCGCTCTCTCCAGTCTATCAACAGCAGCATCATACCGCCCAATCCCTCAGGAACGTATAATTACGACTTTAAGTGATGAGGAAGTGCTGGTGATGGTGCTAGTCCAGGCACGGCGCCGCCCGACAAGATCGAGTCGCAGTCGCAGAGCGCGTACAACCAGTTGATGCGTGCCTGCTGCATTCTGACAGGGTAGTAGCTCGAGCAGCAGCGGCGGCGTCCAGTCGACGTAGTGAAAACGTGGACCCGGAGAGCGGCGATGTCAAACTCGTGAAGAAGGCGAAGCTGCTACACATGAAAACACTACAATTATATACTGTCTAGTGAAATCGACGCGCGGGTGGTGAACTCGTGACCGAGCATCCAGTGGCAGCAGGTGCCGGTGCAGCAGGGCGGCTCGTGAGGAAAGAAAGTTTCTGACAAGCAGCTGCATCGGTGAGAAAAACGTCTGGACGTGAACAAGAAGATGGTGCAGGACTTTCTCTTCTCCAAGCTGTACGGCCCCAAGCTGTGCGCATAGTAACGCGAACAAAATAATCTTGTGAGGACCGCCGGGTGTCTCGCTGGAGTGAGTGAGCAACAGTGTGGGCGGATTGGACGAGGCTGCGCTGTAATAGCGTGTGAGGGTACGCGCTGGGAGTGCTTGTCGACCATTGAACGAAGCTAAGGGAAGTGCGCAACTGAGCGGTGCGGGAAGTGGTTGGCGTTGGTGAGAGTGATGCTTCTACCGCTGCTGCCAAGAACGTCAACGACGCAGGCGAGGTCGTTGAAGCTGATCCTACGACGACTGAACTCACAGAGTTTCACGTTGATCACCTGACCAACAAACGGTACCTGGACCTGGTCATGAGCGCCGACAATCACACGCTCAACAACTACGTTCGCGACGTGAGGCGCATAGGGCACGAGAACGCCAAGAATGCCAAGAGCGGAGGTTCGCTCAAGGCTGGCTCGCGTCCCACCAGCAGCAGGCTGGCGCGCGAAGAGGCGATGGCAACGCTTGCGCACGACCAGGTGCTGCCTGAGGTGTACATCTCGTCGCACAACCTGCACGTGGATACATTCGGTGATATGTCCCTGCAGGCGCCTGAGGATGGATTGGTGGAACTCTTGTAGTAGCAGGAGCGTGCGGAGTCGGAGTCCGAGTCCGGTGGGCCGGAAGAAGAAGTAGAATCCTGCAGCTGCTGACCAGTCTTAGACTGCCGCTGGATGAGGGTAGGCCGCGAGTGGTGGCGCGAGCGGGGCTGGGAGTCCAGCGAGTCCGGTTTCTCCTACTGCTGGTGGTGGCGCTGGCGCAGACGGTGCAGGTATCAAGTTGAGGTAGCCCGACGAGCTCGAGGTTCTGCGCAACACCAACGTGGCCGCACCATACCCCGTGCTCGATCGTACTCTCTACGACGTCTAGCTCCTTCTCCTCGTCTGCGCCCTCGGTGGCCAGCATGCGTTCCGCGAACGCGTGGACTCGCTACTTTCTACGTATCATATCGACTTCCGCGCGGCCGTTGAGAGCTTTATCAACCGGTCTCGCAATGACGACACTATTGACAACCTAACCACCTGACAGTTGGTTGGTGGCGGCCACCAGCAGTTCTTCGGCATGGACTTCTTCGACGTGTGGCAGGCGCGACTGTGGCACGACTACTTCCCGCCGACCGGCGGTGAATGGCACGGCGGTGTGACGCGCGCGTGCCTGACGGCGCTGCTGCTTTCGCAGACGCCGGGGTACGCAGCAAGTCCGTATGAGACGAGTCCGAAGTGAGTGAGTCCTGGTGGGGCTAATGCTGGAAGAGCAGGCAGCCGGAGTCCTGCCTCGAAGTCGAAGTCAAAGCGCGAAGAGGTCAGCCCGAAGATCACAGAGATGAAGGTACAAGGCAGGAGTCCGACTATGGGCGAGCGTCTATTCGCGCCAGCCGCTGACGAGCATAATCCTTACCGCGTCAAGAGAGGTGGAGGTGGTAAAGGTGCCAGAGATGAGGTGCAGCTACAGCCGCCACCCAGCCCGCGACCCGCGCGACGGTTGCTCGAGATGCTGCTGTGCAACCGCGCCTACTCCCACGCTTTTCTGGACCTGGTGACTCAGCTGCTCAGCTTCGACCCATTCTCCTACTAGAACGAGGGGAATGCGGTGCTCCACGCGCGGAAGCTGCTGGAGACGCACGCGTTTCTGAATGGCAAAAGCAAGTAGAGCAAAGACGAAGGAACATCAACATCAACATCGTCGGCGTCGTCGAATCAGAATCCGAATCCATCCTGACTCGCGGACGCGGTGCGCCTCCATTGCCGGTTCGACCGATTCAACGTTGCGATCTCGAAGGAAGAACTGCTGAAACAGGTCGTCAAGCCTGTGGGAATCGACTTCGCTTTTCAGCTGTTCACTGGAGTGTGCGGCTACGTTGAGGATGTTATGGATGGAGATGGTTGCAGTGGGAGTGAGAGTGGCAGTGGTGAAGATATCTGGAGCGAGTTTCGGACTACTGTCGAGTATGAGAAACTGGCAAGCGGTAACGCGGGCACTATGGACGATGAGACGATATTTAATGGAGCGAAACTGCTCCAGGATCTCTCGATCATGTGCAAGTCGAGTCCAACTGAGGTGTTGGAACTGCTCAAACGTATGCAGGAGAAGACCGACTGAAACTAATGACACTTGGTCAAACGAAAATTTGTGAACTTGAGCTTGAGTTTGATCTTGAAGAAATTTCTATACATGGCTGAAAACGAGTGTTTAAATCGTTTGTGTATGTGTGCCTCTGCGTGAGTCATAGTTAAGTGACTTGCACATAACTATGACTCTAGACACTTAACTATGTCTCTACTAACAATTGGGAAAATGATCCAGAAACTGTATCACTAGCAATTGGGAACAAAATGATTCAGAAACTGTAACAGTATTGAATTGAATGAGTACGTATACAACAAATCAAAACCCTATATATTATTGCCATCGCAATACTACACCTGATAATGGCACTGCCTCATAAGATGTAGCAGATAGTTCAACGATTCCGAAGAGGAAGAAGAACATTGTAATAAATCGCTACGACATCATCAACATCAACAAAAATGCCAAATCCAGCTGATAAGAAAAGCTCTAATGACTATCAGCAGCACTTCAAAGAGCAGGTGCAAGATCTAATCAGCGATGAACCTGACAGCGACAACTTCTTCGACTTGCTGAGGCTAGGGACGGTCGGTTTCAAACGCAAAGACTTCGAGAACGATGCGAAACGAAAGTCGGCAGTCGCTTGAATTGTCAAGAAGGTCGAGTAGCTGGGCCTGAAAACCGAGACGAACAAATTCATCAAGTAGGGCGAGAAGGTATTGAAGGATGAGACCTCGGGACCGAACGCCAAAAAGCGCAAGATCGAGATGCAGGAGGTGGAGCGTGTGCAGCTGGTGACGATCTTCAGCCTGCTAGACGAAAAGCGGTTCGGCCCGCACATGTAGAACTTCCCGTTCAAAAAGTATGATTGCCCATTGAAAGAGGTAGTGTTCAACTGACTCAACCTGCAGGGTACGTACGTCCACAGGAAGCCGATAAGAGAAGGTTTTGATGAGCATGACTTTACCGAAGGATCAAGGTTTCGTGAACCTTGATACAGTTGGGCCACGGACCAGAATCTTCCTGGCTGGGATGGCTCCTCGGGGTTTGGTTTTGAGGAGCTAGTCGAAGCACTGGGCATGCCTGCATATCCTGGTGATCATAAGTATTCATGGTGGCAATTGTTGAACAATGATACTATTGTACAAACGAATGATATAAAAAACCATCTTATGAACGAAAAGGCTCCACTTATCGGTTTGATTGATCTGGATAGATTCTGCTCTAGTGAACACGGTAAGAAATACTGAAGCGCGTTCGACTTGAGTAAGTGAAGAGCTCAAGGCAACTGCCAGCACCCCCATCAATGCTATCCTGTGCTTATTGTTGGATGGGGGGCAGTGCAAGATATTGGTGAGACATGGCTCGTGGTGGATTTATCGACCCTGCATAGCAGTGACATCGACGTAAGTGACCAGATGGGCAGCAAAAGTGGCGGTTCTTCCTCAAGTAGTTCATCCTCTTCCTCGTCCTCGTCTTCATCATCCTCCTCATCTTCAAGTTCAAGTAGTGGATCGAAGGTCAACAAGCAAGTCCCGTCACTTCCGAATTCTGGTTCCTGATGCGGACGCAGAGCACGAATTGTACCGGTTCCTATCAGCGAGTTTGATGGTTAAAGCACTCTTCTAGCGGGCTAGAGTGATAGTAACTTAGAGGAGTCATATTTCGGCACGGGTCACTGGTTCTACTACTTCCTTTACGACATGATCGATCAAGAGTACTGGCAACCGGGGCCGTACTTCCATATGACACCTAGTATTCCCTACGACGAATGGCGTAACAAAGAGACTTTTCTTTACGAGGTTCAGACTGGTGAAGAGTTGACTACCTTTTTGAAGGAGCATGCTGGATCGAGCGCGAAGCAAGCTCTGGGTAGTAGCACGACGCTGCAGATTTGCGATGCGAATGCCCCTGCGTACAGCACCAAGGCAGTATTCGAAGACATCGTTTTCGCTCACTCACTGGAAGAAGCGGAACAGATTGCTGCCGCAGATGAAACGCATGGCCGAGCTGATGGCGGCAGGGGCAGTGGCGCCGGTAGGGTGAAGGAGGAGCTGGATGATGACGATGATGAAGAAGAAGAGGATGAGGATGACGAAGCTGAAGACGAGAATGACGATGCTGCAGAGAAGAAGGCATTCATTCAATTTCGGATCTATGATCACTAGTAACAGACTCAGAAGGTACATAGGTCTGCTTCACTGACTTGATGATGAAGTGTAATGGAAAAACTCTTACGAAGTTGATGTATTGCGTTCCCTGAATTTGATTGGCTTGATTTACTGGTATAATGTTCGTTCTGTAGCTTGTGGATGTGGTCGTCGGTTTGGGCGCCGTTGCTTTTCTAATTTTATTGGGATTCGGGATGTCGTGAACGTATTTATGTTCGCTTACTTTGTTTGTTGGAAACTTTTGCTGAAAATTTTCGAAACCTATAACGAACGCTTGAATTTCAATTTTACTATAATGTTTATTACAACAATTAAACATCGGTGCGCTTATAATTCAAATACTCAGTGCAGACTCGGATATACGACGAGCAGGTAGTGTAGGCGTAGCTCTTTAAAGTAAGGCGAGTCTCGAGAGAGGTGAAGGTCTGCCAGTTGTTTACTAGTCAGATTCAGATTTCACTCAACTGATTTAGGCACGGGATATAGACTACAGCAGTAACGAAACCGAAAAAGAAAATCAAAATGGCGGCCGGCGGTCTCAAGCGAGACTACGACCACCTCTTCAAGCTGGTCCTGATCGGTGACTCAGGTGTCGGTAAATCATGTCTGTTGCTGCGGTTCGCCGATGATAAGTTCACGAATAGCTACATAACTACGATCGGGGTGGACTTTAGGTTCAAGACGATTCCGGTGAACAACAAGACGATCAAGCTGCAGATATGGGACACGGCTGGGCAGGAGAGGTGAGTTTACTTATATGGTTGTACTACACATCAGATCTGCTAAGTTGATAGCTTACCTACTAGAAGGATCTCGCTATACACTTCGATTTTTTGTTTCAGTATTTGATCATTGTCCATGTCTAGTCTGCCAGTGATTCACTTTTACTCCAACTCGAACAAACTCGTATTCAGGTTCCGCACCATCACTTCCGCCTACTATCGGGGTGCGGACGGAATAATCATAGTCTACGACGTTACCGACGCTGACTCCTTCAAACACGTCGATGAGTGGGTCCAGGAGGTCAACAAGTACGCGGCTCCTACGACGTGCAAGCTGTTGATTGGCAACAAGTGCGACGACGTGAACAAAATACAGGTGACGAGCGAGGAAGCGCGGAAAAAAGCGCAAGAGCTGGGGCTTTCGTTTATTGAAACGAGTGCCAAGGACGCAATTGGCGTCGAAGACGCATTCACGCTGCTGTCGAGTGAGTTGATACAAATTGAATTAGTTATCTTTTTCTGTACGTATATATTCTTACTTAACTCAACAATTGTTCCAATCGAATCGTCATCGCATCAAATCCATCATCTCCTTGATCCATCTCTGAACCATCACTACATTATGAAATACTTCTAACAGATCTACTACTTAAAATCGCATAATAATGCACAACATGTTATTTTCACCTTGGTCGTGATGTTCAATCTATCGCTTATGTTCATCTATCGATTTCGATACTGGTAAATACTAAATCTATATCCCATCTTCATCTGCTGCGGGTGCGGCGCCGGCTAAATCGTCGACACATGTCAATGTCAAAATCTCTGTCTATGTATCAAGCGGTCATTCCATCCGAGTATTCACTGCATCACTATCTTTCACTTTCTACACACGACATGTATCAATATCCACTATCAGGTGACCTGATCAAGGTGCGCGAGCAGCAGAACGCTAGCAACGAGCAGCTGCGACCTGGCGGCGGCCTGAACTTGAACCAGCAGCGCCCTGCGAACGCAGGCGGACCGGCTAGCTGCTGTAACTAAGCGCTCCAAGTTTAAGTTTAGGAGGACGAGTTTCATCCAGACTGGCTCGCACCTGCACGACTGGTCGCACCAGTATTTTTTAAGACCAGCGTCGTTTTACGATTTTTTGACTTTTGATATAACCGATGAAAGAACACAGGCTTGACTACATGGGCAGCCTACAACATCTCACCTGATTTTCACTGACAGATAGAATCAAAGGCATTCTAACAATGCGTTCGACCGCGCCTAAGATACGACTCAACAACTTTAGCCTATTGATGAGCATGATAGTGTATTTCTACCAATATACGTTAGATGATTATTTTTCTGTCAACATGCTGGTGGCTCTTGCCTTAATAGAATACGTATGAGTTGTGTGTAACTGTCAAACTCAAATGTAAGTGATTACTCGCTTCAAACGTCAAGCTCTTGTTACTATTCTAAAGATAAGTTTTCTTAACAATTTGTACAACTGAAGATCCTCCAATTATTAAATGACATCATCATCAATACTAATACAGTAGAGGCGTATTCGCGGACGAGAGAGAAAGTTTTTGACGCACGAGTGGTTGTTTCACCTGTTTTCAGCGTTAGTTAGAGTCAAGTTCGAGTGGATAAGGATATTTACAATTTTAATTTTGAACCTCCTTCCTACTTTAAATAATTTCAGATGTGGTTGTGACTGTGAGTATAAAACGTAAAAAAGTAACTATGTCCGCAATGATCCCGATTGTCCCTGAAAGCACAGATGCGAGCGCACCCGCCTTAGCTCCGCAATCGGGTGCTCCCTCGTCAAGCTCAAGTTCATCTAGCTAGAGCGACGGCAATAGCGGTACCTGAACGGCGTGACCGTAAGCGTCGTAAACATAACCTTAACCGTAACCAGACCCTTAGCCGCCGAACGGTTCACAGTCCTCACTGTTACACGCACAGTAGACGCAGACGCAGAAGCCGATCTTTGCAGTCGGCAAAACGCCTGCGATGGCGGTCGGCATGGTGGCTGAGGATTTTGACGAAGACGACCTTATGTGATTCGAGTGCGAGCCCGTCGAGCTCACTGACGAATGAGATGACGGTGAAGAACAAGAAGAAGGTGTTCTGGGTGACGACATCAACAACGACGGCGACCTGCAGTCGCCCGTGTTTAA
>JACLAC010000899.1_pt1 | contig 17464 bp, 21 predicted proteins | sample 8027881 | NCBI WGS metagenome assembly JACLAC01 (sample SAMN15725517, study PRJNA655200) | protist metagenome | isolation source: fluorescence activated cell sorting (FACS) single amplified genomes of... | place: Spain: Blaines Bay Microbial Observatory, Mediterranean Sea | collected 2016-01-19
CTGCTAAAGCCCTCACCTGAATTTTTTGCAGGAAGTCTGCGCCGATCCGTCCCGATGACGCGGCGAAGACCAATAGCGTCGAAAAGAGCGTACAGAAACCGCCGAACATAAAGATGTAATAAGCCCAGCCGCCGATGGTCTCGGTAAAGATCAGCGAGACCTGTTCGACGACTTTCATGCCTTCGGGCAAAACCTGCAGTTGATTCAGCACCGACGCGCCCAACAAGTAATAGGCGCAGGTAATCGCCAACGCGATGCCCGTACACACCCCAGCATCTGTCATCAGTACCCGCATCCAGCCGCGATAACGCGCCCGCCATTCGTCGGAATCCTCTTTTGGTCCAACAAAATCGGGATAGCCCTTTTCGACGATCCAATAAGGATACATAAAAAGCTCGACCGCCGTCGCGCCGACCGATCCCATCAATGCCAGCGCGACAAAAGCTCCCTCAGACGGCATCGCAAAACGAAAGCCCGAGGAGATCTGTTCACCGTCAATCGCATAACTCGTCCCTTGCAAAGCCAGTACCGAGCCGATAACCACTAGGCTGAACGTCGACACCAGAATCGTAACCATCGTCTCCAGATCTGCATACAAACCGCGCCAGAGCAAAAGCGACATCACCAGAAAAACCACCACCGCCCATATGTGCTCCGACATAAAGGGGAATATCGTCACCATCAGCCCGGCCACCGAACCCAATATCCCAATCACCGCCACCGTCACCGAGAAATAGCCCGCGACACAAAGCCAGGCGATCCACGAGACACCGCGAAAACGCTGGCCAGGCACCTGATCGAGAATATCGATCGTGCTGCTATTGCGCAGAATACACTGCCGCCCCAGTTCGAGTTGGATCGCGTATTTGACCAGACAGGCTAGGATAACGCCCCAGAGAAAGACAAAACCCACTTCCGCGCCCATTCGCGTAGTCACCAACAACTCGCCCGAACCAACCACCGAGCCCGAAACTATGACGCCCGGCCCAATATTGCGCAACAGACCACGAGCCCCGGTTGGCGCGTCGCGGATAGCTCTTTGTTCGACTGCCATTAATAATCTCCTTGATAAACCGGGCGCCAATATAGCAAATAAAAAGAGTCCACCCAAGTGCGAACCGCGCCTTGTCGCCAGCGGTCCTTTATATTATTGTGCGTATCGCGATGCGATACCCTCGATAATGCTGGCTCGGTCGTATTGGACGTGGCCAGCGACCTCGAAGCCCTCATTCTCTACAACGCCGTGCAGAACGCATCAATGTTATCGTATTGGACTTGGGTCTTGCCCGAAATCTGGAGCGACGAGATCCCACCTCAGTTGCAGGCCATTAACTCCGAGGTCAAGATGATTGTCTACTCGGGTTACGATATCCAGGAAAGTACATTCGAAGAGGTCGACGTTATTCTCAAAAAACCAATGCCTGCCGAGGCACTAGTCCACCTATATCTTGGATGAACCGACCACCGGCCTACACCTGGCCGATAGCCAAAAACGACTCGACTGCCTCAAGCGTCTGGTCGACGCCGGCCATACCGTCGTCGTCATCGGACATCAACTCGACGGCATAAAATTTGCCAATTACATTGTCGACCTCGGGCCGGAGAGTCGCCACAAAGGCGGAGAAATAATGGCCCAGGGTACCCCCGAAAAGATCTGCGAAGAATCCGACTCGCACACCGGCCTCTTTTTGCAACAACATATACACTAGGATATTATTTGATGACTCCGCTGAAAATCTACACTGCCGATGTCTCTTTTTACGAAGGGTATATTGCAAAATTGGCCACAGAGGCCGAAGCGGGTTTCGCCCCGGCCCTTGACAGGATCATCGCCCACACACCCCGCTTCCAGATATCCAAACCCAAGCAAGTCCTCTCCGCGCAACCCGATGCCGACGACGCGCGTTGGGTCTACGCTCGCGAGCACGGTTTCGACGACTGGCCTTCCTTCGTCAAGTAGCTTGAAAAAATCAACAGCGGCGAAGGTCGAAGAATCTTTTATCGCCTTTATCCACGCCTGTGAAGAGGGTAACACGCAGCAAGTATGGCAAAGCCTCGACCGGCACCCCGACCTCGTCGCTTATAATTGTTCCACGCACAAAACACCCTTACACAGCACCGCCACGCTCGAAATCGCCCGCATACTCATCCAAGCCGGCACCCCACTCACCACCGAAACACCCTTGCCCGGCGGCAGCGCCCTGGTCCATGCGCTGGTCTGGGGTTGGACCCATATCGCTGAGCTGATTGCCGAGCACGAACTGGCCCCAGCCAATTTGCGCGTCGCCGCCGGTTTGGGACGCATCGAACTGCTCAAGACGATGTTTGCCACCGACAGCTCGCTCAAGCAGCAAGCCCGTCAGGGCCGTGCCTTTTATCGCGGCAACTACGGCTGGTTCCCCTGGACGCCTACCGGCGGCGATCAGGAAATCCTCGACGAGGGCTTGATCTATGCGGCATGCAATGGCCGCAGAGAAGCAATGGATTTTTTATTTTCACAGGGTGCCGACCCCAATGGCAAGGCCTACGAAACCACCGCCCTCTTGCGCGCCAGTTGGAAAGGGCAGCGCCAAGCCGTCGACTGGCTCCTAGACCGCGGCGCGAATATCAACGCCACCGGCTGGCTCGGCGGCCACGCTCAAGGTGCCACTGCAATACATATCGCCGCCTCTCAGGGCGACCGCGAGCTCGTAGAACACCTAGTTGCACGCGGTGCCGATCTCACCCTGCGCGACCTGCTCTACGACGGCACCCCCGACGGATGGGCCAAGCAATACAACCACCGCGAATTGGCGCAATATCTCTGCGAGCAACACGCAGCCCGTAGTTGATGCGCTGGGCAACGACTACCCGGCGCTGTCCCGCCCGCCACGCTCTACCACGCTAGCGAAGAAGGCGATATCGCCTTTTAACACCACGCGTCAGCCGCACCGGCGAACCACTCGTTTAGGCCGTCGGCAAACCCCATCGGCACAACTACCTGTTAGCGGACGACTGCCACGCCTCTATTGCTGGGCATTGCCCGGCTCCAATTCCGACACGGTCGAGCGTTTTTTCGGCACCACAACATTATCGATTGTGGCGGCTTAGAAAGCTGAAATGGTCCATCCCGCCCCCAAAGGCTGCCAGGCCTGTTCCGACACACTGAAACGCTTTATCGATATCGCTGCCGAACTGGGGGCGACTGCAACAACGGCTTGCCGGATATGTTTCCGTGGAAAATGCAACTCGAGGTCGAGATCGAATTATTACAGCACGTGCTCAAAGAAATCGACTATGACCGCTATATGGCTTTCGGATGCGGGCTGAACGACCAAGGTGAGGTCGCGTTGCCGCGGTCCGTCGCCCATCTCAAACAGTGCCTAGACGTGGCGTAAAACTCACCAACACCATTTTCCCAAAGAGGCCAATCAATGAACATCGCCCTTGAACCCGAAGCCACGTCCGCAGACCGCAAAGTCCCCACCGACAGCCTGAGAGAATACAACAAGTCCCATACCGCGCCCGAAGATCACGAACCGTTAAGTATATTCGTGCGCGATGACGAAATAGCCTACAGAAGAGACGCTACCGACACTCGAAGCTTGTAAAGACAAAGAAGAATCTTAAGTCATTACAACGCGCCGCCCCGTTTGATTTGCCTGATAACAGGCCAGTACTATCCGCAACGCGTTCAGCCCGTCCTCGATTGTGGCCAAGGGCGGGCACCTACCGTGCAGAAACTCAGCCAATGGACTAGCCAACCCTGCAATCCGCTCGCCTTGCGCCTTCGGCGCGTCGACCTCGCTGACGATCCATTCGCCAGCCTCGCGAACATACCATTTCATACTCGGCGCATTCGGATCGAAGCGCTTATCGGCGCTCGGGGCATCGCCGTAATTTTGCACCAGTACGCCTTTTTCGCCGACGATTTCCGTGGTATTTTCACCAGCGATCGCCGCGAAGGAAGAAGATACTTCGGCCAGCATCCCGTGCGGATACTCGAACAAGGCAACTCCGTGGTCGTTGGGCATCGTCGCCTTGTGCGCCGTAGTCATACGCGCGGTGACTGTTTGTGGCATTCCGAAAAGCCAATAGATAAAATCAATCGCATGCGCCGCGTCGTCGGCGAAGATGTCCCGATTATACTCGGGATCCACATGCCAAGACGACTCGAACGCCGGGTTGAGCAGCATGCCCAGGCAATGGCGGCGGCGGATCTGGTATATGCGCCCCAAAACGCCGTCGGCGATAAGCTCGCGCATTTTTAAATTTTCCGGATCGGCCCGCATCTGCCAGGCCATGGTAAAAGGCACCTGTGTCGCCTTGACCGCTGCCGCGATGCGCTCGCCATCGGCCAAGGTCAGCCCCATAGGCTTCTGCAACACAATAGCCTTACCGGCGGTGGCGGCAGCTTCGACCAGATCGGCGTGCAGCGAAGTCTCAGAAGCCACCACTACAGCATCTAAATCGTCCCGCTCCAGCAGCCCCGCCGCCGTCTCGCATGTTTGCAGGCCATATTGTTCTGCCATCTGAACCATCCGCTCGGTGTCGCGATCCCATACGACGGTGGGCTGGATGTCTAACGAGATATCGCGATTCCATTGCGTGCAGTAGATCCTTACATGGGCGTGCGCACAACCGAGTATGCCGATTTTCATACGATTCCCCTCGCATAAGCAAATTTCTTGCACAGATTCACCACTCAGGCTAATCTATCAACTGGCCGACTTCACCGCGAAAGGAAATAAGCGCCCATGCCCACCACCCTGAGCTTCTTGCACACCGCGCCTATTCACATTCCCACATTCGACACCCTGATCAAAGACCAGGCGCCCGCTATCCCGGTCACCCATCTCCTCGACGAAGATTTCCCCTTTTTAAACAGCCCCTCGCTCGGTGTAGCGACGGCGGTCGCCGCCTTTCGCCAACCATAGCGTCACCATCACCAGATCCTCGACTTATACTGATCTGAAACACGAATACACCAACAGGAAAGGAACCACCATGCGCGCGGTCGTTATCGGAGGTACGGGACACATCGGCACTTATATGGTCCCGAGATTGGTAGAACAGGGTTTTGAAGTCGTCGTCATCAGTCGCAAAGAACGCGAGCCTTATCAGCCGCACGGTGCCTGGTCTCAGGTAAAACAGCTACAACTCGACCGCACCGCCGCCGAGGCGAACGGTTCCTTCGGTCAAGCAGTCCGCGACCTGGACCCCGACGTGGTCATCGATATGATCTGCTTTACCTTGGAAAGCTGCCAGCACCTCGTCGAGGCGTTAAAAGGCCGGGTCCAACATTTCCTCTCTTGCGGCACGATCTGGGTACACGGCCCCAGCGTCGAGGTCCCGACCCTGGAAACCCAGCGACGCGCGCCCATGGAGGAATACGGCAGGCAAAAGGCCGCGATTGAATCCTATCTGCGCGACGAGACCTGGCGTAACGGTTTTCCCGCCACCATGCTGCACCCCGGCCACATCGTCGGACCGGGCTGGGCACCCTTGAACCCAGCTGGCCACTTCAATGTCGAAGCGTTCACCAAACTCGCCCGCGGTGAGGAGTTAGAGTTGCCGAACCTGGGGCTCGAAACCGTACACCACGTGCACGCCGACGACGTGGCCCAGATCTTTATGCAAGCTCTCGCCAATCGCGCGACGGCCGTTGGCGAAAGCTTCCATGCCGTCTCCCCAGCCGCCGTGAGTTTACGCGGCTACGCCGAAACGATGGCTGCCTGGTTTGGCCAAGAGGCAAAACTGCGCTATCTGCCTTTTGCGGAATGGAAAGAAACGGTAGCCGCCGAAGACGCCGATGCGACATGGGCCCACATTTCACACAGCCCTAATTGTAGCATAGAGAAAGCGCGACGCCTATTAAACTACCAGCCGCGCTACCGCTCCTTTGAGGCGCTACAAGAGGCGGTGACCTGGTTGCGCGACAACAACCAGATCTAAGCAACCGTTAGAATTTGTGCAGCCTATTGAGCTCCTCTTCATCGAGGGGGATAATATCGTCTGGGTGCTCCGCCGCGTGGCCGTTGCCCGCTAGGGCGATTTCCGCCACCGGCTCGGCTAGCTGCTCGGGTGCCAATTGCGCCCGTGCTTGATTTTGATTCAACCGAAAGGCGGCCGTACCCGAGACCGCGGCGAGGCGCGCAATAGCCGAGGAGTACTGCGCAACCGTCATGCTCAAACGCGAACCGAGTCGCGTCACCACCGCCGAAGGACAGACGCATTACACCTTTCTCGCCAACATCAATAGACAGCAACCTAAGCCAGGCGGTAAGACCGCCGACGAACAACAGAGCGATGAAAACCATCTTAAATGCCGACAACTTCGACAATGGACGTACGGCGGAGCAACACCGCATCTCCTCGCCAATAGCCAATCGGTCTTGCTTTCAAACCACAAGGCGTCGGTCTCGCCAAAGTGATCGGCGAATGGCTAAAATCCCAGTGACAAAACGCGTAATATAGTGGATATTATCGAGTATCAGCCTATTACAAATCAGGAAAGGTGCCCATGATCACCCCTGCCAAAGACCACGGACTTACTCCGAAAGAAAAAACGTTCTACCAAGAAAACGGCTACCTGCTCGCCAAGAGCGTCTTTACGCGCAAAGAAGCCGAACACTTTCGCCACGAAACCCACCAAATTGCCCAACGCCTACAAGCCGCTCAAATCGAAGGAGTTTCCAACGAAGGCTGGGGCGCCGGCGCCAAAGTCACCGATTTGCCGCGCGAACTATTACACTGCCACAATGTACAATACCAATCCGCCGCCCTGACCCGCCTAATATCCGACCCTCGTCTGACGGACCGGGCCGCCGATATTATCGGCCCCAACATCCAACTGCACCACACCAAGATGTTTATCAAGCCGCCCGAAAAAGGCGCGCCCTTCCCTATGCATCAGGACGTACCCTATTTCCCGCACGAAAACCACAGCATGATCGCCGCGATCATCCATTTCGACGACGCGCCGATCGAAAAAGGCTGCGTCCGGGTCGTACCCGGCTCCTACAAACGCGGGCCGCTCGAACACCTGCACGACGGCGGTCACCACTTGCCAGTCGAAGAATACCCCGTCGCCGGAGCGACGCCCTGCCCAGCAGAAGCCGGCGACGTACTGTTCTTCAGTTATCTCACGATCCACGGCTCCGGCCTCAACGAAAGCCCGCAGGCCCGTACTACCCTACTGGTACAAATGCGCGACCCCGCCGACCTACCGACCGCCGACGTACATGTATCACGCGGCCAGGGCATGATCCTGAGGGGCATTGACCCCTTGGCCAACGCACAAGCCGGCGTCGATTCGGCCAAGCGGAGGATAGTCGCCGCCTAGAGGCCCGCCATAATTGTCTGGAACTGCTCGGCGTACTGGGCGAGCACGGCGTCGGCGTTGTGCTCGCTGCCCGGTTTGTGGATCACCTCAACCGAAAAATAGCCGCTATAGCCCGCCTCGGATAACAGGCGCAGTGGACTCTCGTGGTCAAAAAGACCACTGCCCAAAGTGCCGCTGACCTGCAACTTTCCGTCAATAATCTGCCCGTCGTGGGCGTGGGTATGATGGGTATACTCGCCGAGGATCTGAAAACTTTCCTCTGGTTTTTCCAGCATCCGCTGCGAATGCATAAAATCCCAGAGCACTTTTAGGTTGGGGTGGCCCGCCTGCTCGACCACCGCCCTGACCGGCGCAGAGGCGCACCAATCATCGTGGGTCTCCAATAGCAAGAGCACATCGCGGTCGGCGGCATGGTCGAGTACTTGCGCAAAGCCGTCGGCCACATATTCAACGGTCGCGATAAACTCTTCGCCGCGGTCGCGTGCCCCCCCAAAAACTCTCACCATGTCGCAACCCAAATCAGCCGCCAGATCGATGTATTTCCGCAAGTCTTCCACATGTCCGGCCCGCTCTTCCAAATCCGGTGTCGCCATACGCGCGCCACTGGCGATACAGCAGATCGCCACCCCCTCGCCTTCCATTTTTGCGCGTACCTCCTTGCGCTCATCGGCTGAAAGCCCGGCTTCGATACCCGAAGCGTGCCCCCACTCGACCCGAGGCTCGAAGCCCTGGTAACCGTGGCGCTTCATCCCCACGATAACCTCATCAAGGGTCCAATCCGGGCATACGCTGCTCATTGTCGCCAATTTGATCATATTCTCCCTTTCAAGTTTTCTATCGCCTTTATTATCTTAAGAAAAACACCCCAACGGGACACATAGCCTTGTCAGAAAACCAACCAAAGACACCGCCAGTCGCCACATGGCGAAACACCATACACGAAATCATCTTTGAGGCAGACACTAAAGCGGGCAAGGCCTTTGATATTGTGCTTATGGTCAGCATTTGCCTCAGCATCGTCACCGTCATGCTCGACAGCGTCGAGTGGTTCAATAGACGCTACGCCAGCTCAATCTATGTCGTCGAATGGTGCTTCACCATAATATTCACCATCGAGTACATCCTGCGCTTGATCAGCGTCCGCCAACCTTTGCGCTACACCCTGAGTTTCTTCGGCATAATCGATCTTTTGGCCACGGTCCCAACCTACTTAAGCCTTTTCCTGCCGCAGGCGCAATATCTGCTGGTCATCCGCATCTTGCGCGTATTACGTATCTTCCGTGTCCTCAAGCTGACGCATTATCTCGGCGAGGCGCAATTCCTGTTGCAGGCGTTGCAAGCTAGTCGCCGCAAGATCACCGTATTTCTATTCGCTGTAGTCAATCTAGTTGTTGTCGTCGGCGCCCTAATGTATCTGATCGAAGGCGAGCTGCACGGTTTCAGCAGTATCCCGCGAAGCATCTACTGGGCGATTGTCACAATCACCACCGTCGGCTATGGCGATCTCGCGCCCCAAACCCCTGCTGGCCAGGCCCTGGCCTCACTGCTGATGATTCTCGGCTACGCGATCATCGCCGTGCCGACTGGCATTGTCACCAATGAGCTCGCGCTCGAGGCCCGCAGACAAACGGTATCCACCCAGTGCTGCCCCGAATGTAGCGCCGAAGGCCACGACACCGATGCCGTGCACTGCAAATACTGCGGCGGCATCCTCTGAACGATCACGACGGGTTGACGACACCTTTTCCAGGACCTATTCAATAATAGCTCAAGTGTACTAAGATCATCGCCAGCCGACAATACGCCGCACGGAGCGCCACATGCGAAATGGTACCACCTTAACCGATTTTATAATCGAAGAGCAATGCCGCCACCCGGAAGCCACCGGAGAATTCACCGGCCTGCTAACCGATCTGCTCCACCCCGCAAAAATCATCTCCCGCGACGTCCATAAGGCCAGACTCGCAGAAATCATGGGCATTACCGGCCGCACTAATATCCACGGCGAGCAGGTCCAAAAACTCGACAAACTTGCCAACTCGCCGGTCATCCGCACTACTGGCCAGACCGGGCGGCTCTCCGGTCTGGCATCGGAAGAAATGCTGGTCTACACCACCGGCAGCGGCACGCACGGTTTCATTCTCGATCTGAGCATAGGCGAATTGATGCAACTGCAGGCGACCGAACTACACCAACCCATCCCGCTCTTTATCGGCAGCATGGACGACGTCGAGACCCTGGTAGAATTCGCAGCGGGCAAGCGAACGCAAAAAAGAGTCGAAGGCGTCCGAGTGTCCCCGCTATGAGCGAGCGAAGCACACTAATTATTGCGCTCGGCGCGTTCGCGTTGGTCGCACTACAGAACGCCTGGCTCTGCGACGACGCCTTTATCACCTACCGCACAGCGGATAACCTGATCAATGGCCACGGCCTGACCTGGAATACGGGCGAACGCGTCCAGACTTTTACCAATCCCCTGTGGCTCTTCACCATCGCCGGTTTTTATTTTCTTAGCGGCGAAATCTACTATACCGCGATCCTGCTCAGCTCGGCCCTATCAGTCCTCGCCGTCTTTCTGGTCTTCTCTCGCATCGCCAACGACCGGCGTGCGGTCGTACTCGGAGCAATGCTTTTCTGCTGCTCCAAGGCCTTTGTCGACTATTCGACGTCAGGCCTGGAAAATCCGCTAACCCACCTGCTACTCGCCCTCTTTATCTGCAGCTATCTCAATCGGCCCCAGGATCTTTTTCGCCTTGCGCTGCTGACCTGCCTGGCCACCCTCAACCGCATGGACACCCTGCTGTTCTTCCTACCCGCGCTCGCGCTTGCATGGTGGCCACAACGCAGCTTACGCAGCGCAGCCACCCTAACTCTCGGCTTTGCGCCCTTCGCGCTCTGGGAAATTTTCTCGATCCTCTATTACGGCTTCCCCGTACCCAATACCGCCTACGCCAAACTCGGTGCCGGCATTGATCCAGGGGAACTAGCGATACAGGGGTTCCACTACGCATCCCACTCGCTACAACTCGATCCGCTGACGCTATGCACGATAATCGCCTCAGCGGTCTTGGTATTATGGAAACGCGATACCCGCCTGTTACCCCTGCTCCTCGGCTTGGCGCTCTATTTATTATATACCGTGCGCATCGGCGGCGGTTTTATGAGCGGGCGTTTCTACGCCGCGCCCTTTTTTGTCGCCGTCGCTCTGCTATTGCGCGCTTGGCCCTTACCGCAAACACGCGCCTGGCTGCTCGCACCAGCCGGTGCCCTAATCATAGGCCTACTTGCTCCCTATCCACCGCCATTTAACACCCCGGCCTATGGCAGCAACCGCAAGGAAGACAATCAAACCCCACACGGGATCGGCGACGAACGCGCCTTTTATTATCCCTACACCGGCCTGCTCAATGCCATTACTCAACAGGACACGCTCTACCCTATCCACGGTTGGGCCGATTGGGGCCGACGCCTCAGGAAATTCTCCGACGGAGGGCTACCCGCCGTCGTCCGCTGGCCCTTTGTCGGTCTTATCGGCTTTTACGCCGGCCCCGAGTCCCACCTAATCGACATTTTCGGTTTGGGCGATCCACTCCTAGCCAGACTTCCCTCTCGCCGCGACGAACCCTGGCGTATCGGCCATTTCAAACGCCTGCTGCCCGACGGCTATTTCGAAAGCTATCTCTACGGGACCAATTTGATCGCCGACCCCCAATTGGCACACTACCACGACAAACTTAAAATTATCACTAGCCGCGACCTCTTTAGCGCCGAGCGCTGGAGCGAGATCTGGAAGATGAACACCGGCCATTATGAACATCTCATCAACATCGAGGCCTATCGCCATCCATCCCCAGGCGAAATAGGCCGTAGCGAAAATGCCACCATGGGGCAACCTATCGTCTTCAAACCAGATCGCTTTATGCATTTCAGCGGATTGGGAGATATCTATTTAGAGCGGAGAGAATTCGCGCAAGCCGCACAGACTTACCGCCAGGCTCTGGCTCTAGATATGCGCGACATCCGACAAAGACACCCGGAAGATTACCTCGAAAAAATGGGCGCGCTCTACCTGCGATTGTCCCAAGCGCTCGTCGAACTCGGGCACCACCCCGCCGCCCGCGCAGTGCTCGAAACCTTCCTTCGGATCAATCCGCAAAATGCGATCATCCACGACGCACTACAAGATCTGCAATCGCCGTAGTGCAATACCCAACCACAGACCGGTCAATCCTCAAGACACACAACCATTAGGCCATATATGAAAGTCACCGCCATCAATATTTCCGTCTTCGACCTGCCGAGCAATACCGCCCTGTTCGACCTTGAAGAAGTACCCTACGGCCGCCGTACGCGTTGGCAAAGCCGCGGCCAAGGCCGCGCTGGATCCGAAATCCACGTGCTGCACGTATTGACCGACGAGGGCATTGAGGGTATCTGCACCGTCGGTGATGCCCGCTACCAGACCATGCGCCGGGAAGAGCTAGCGCAATTGCGCATCATGGCCGTCGGCCAAGATGCGCTCGACCGTGAACGCCTCGACGACAAGCTGCGTTTTGCCACCCGTTCTATGTTTTCCAGGCCGGGCTGGCATGGGGCTTTCGACAATTGCCTCTGGGATATCGCCGGCCAAGCCGCCGGTCTTCCCGTCTACGCTCTGATCGGCCGGGCCCGAGCGCGCTGCAAAGCCTATTACAACTTTCCCTCGGGCAGCCTCGAATCGGCCATTGAGGGCGCGGACCGGGCCCTTGAAATGGGGTTCACCGTACTCAAAGATCACTGGAGCGACGCGCCCCAGACCAACATCACCTGGTCGCGGGCCATGCGCGAGCATGTTGGCCCCGATATAGAGCTGCTACACGATGCAGCCAGCAGCCCCTACACCTACGACGAGGCCCTGCGCGTCGGCCGCGTCCTTGAAGAGTTGGACTACGGCTGGTTCGAGGAGGCGATCTCCGACCGCGACCTGCAAGGCCTGCAAAGGCTGTGCGCCGAGCTAACCATACCGGTCATGGCGCTGGAAACCCTAATGCACGACTACGAACTCTCGGCCGCCTGGACCCTCGCCGGCGCCACCGACCTGATCCGGGCCAACGCCCGCCACGGCACCACTGCCGCGATCAAACTCGACCACCTCGCCGAAGCGCGGCGCACCACCATCGAATTCAATGGCCCAGGGGGTCTTTTCGGACTGGTCCACGCGCACCTGGTCTGCGCCCTAAAAAATACCACCTACTACGAATATTTTCCTGGCGGCAGCCGCGACGAACTCGGGCGCGAAATAGGCTTAATCAACCCTCCGCTACCGAGCGAAGGGCATATCGCACCGCCCGATGGACCGGGCTGGGGTGCCGAATGGGATCGCGCTTATTTCGCCAAAAAACGCGTGGCGAAATGGTAATCCACAGGCCGGTTGAAGTTTACAACGATTTTCGATAGTTTATTCGGCGCACACTCAACAAGACGAAAATTCATGGCAGAAAACCTACAAGACGAAGAAATCGAGCCAGTCGACATCGGCATTATCGGCGGCGGTAAGGGCGGCACGGCCCTATTACAGGTACTCAAGGATATTCCACAGGTCAATATCGTCGGCATCTGCGATATCAACCCCGAAGCCCCCGCTGTGCTCATCGCCCGCGAGATGGGCATCGACACCTATACCGACTCGGGACAACTCATCCTCGAGCAATCGATGGACTGGTTGCTCAACGTCACCCACAAGTCCATCACCCAACGCCATATTCTCAGCCGCGAGCTCAGCGACATCACCGTCATCGATGGCCATATCGCCGAATTAATCTGGCACCTGCTGCTTGACCTCCAGAATTCGCTGAAGGATACCGAGGATCCCGACGACTCGCTCTATGCGCTAGTCTGGACCGTCATCCAACGCATCGTCAACATCGCGCAACCAGTCCACCGAGAGTTGGAACACATCGCCTTCCACGACCCGCTCACCGGTCTGTACAGCCGCCACATGCTGCGTCAATTTATCGAGCGCGAGACCAGCCACGTCTGCCGCAATGGTCAACCGCTCTCGCTGGCCATCCTCGACATTGACCACTTCAAAGACGTCAACGACAAATTCGGTCACGATGTCGGCGACCAGATACTCAAAAATCTGGCCGATCTTTTCAGAAGCTCGTGCCGCGCCACAGATCTCGCCGCCCGTTATGGCGGTGAGGAATTTATCGCCGTATTACCCAGTACCAGCCAGGACGCTTCGCTGATCTGGGCCGAGCGAATGCGCGAACGCGTCGAAGTGTCGCTGCGCCGCCCCGACGACGAGAAAGTGACCATCAGCATTGGCGTCGCCACTCTTTTGGTCGACACCAAGGCCAATCCCGATCCATCAATCCAGGTCACCTCGGACCTGCTCTTCAAGAGGGCAGACAACGCGCTCTACGAAGCGAAGAACAATGGGCGCAACCGCGTCGTGACCTCCGAAATATCTATCCCCGAGAAATAAATCTGCGGCGGGCCCCGCGCCCCAGGCGCAGTCCTTCCACCTCTGACGAATATCGAGTAAGGAGCATCCTACTTATGGAAATCGCCCCCGGTATCCATCGTATAGAAACCCCGTTAGGCGACCGCTTCGTCTGTCTTTACCTGCTCGTCGGATCAGAGCATGCCCTACTGCTCGACACCGGCATCGACTCCACCCCCAGCGAATATTTAGCCCCGTACCTCGACGAGATCGGCCTCGCCGCGGACAAGATTCGCTATGTCGTCAACTCTCACGCCGACTTCGACCACGTCGCCGGCAACCAATCCACAAAAGAACTAGTGCCCGGCGCCCTGTTTATGTGCCACGGCTTAGACCTGGCACAGACCGAGGATATCGAGCTGATGATATCCGACCGCTACGGCGAATACGCCCAGGACCACGGCATCGTCGACCCGGATGAAGCCCTCGACTTTATCCGCAACGCCACGCGCACCTGCCCCATTGACTTCACCCTCACCGGCGGCGAATCGATCCGCCTCGGTCCCGAGTGGACCGTTGAGGTCTGGCATACCCCGGGGCATTCTCACGGTCATATCAGCCTCTACGACCCGCGCGGGCACAACCTAATCATCGCCGACGCAACACTCTACAACGCGGTATTGCGCGCTGACGGCCAAGCCGCCTTCCCGCCCACCTATCGCTACGTCGATACCTATCTGGCCTCGATGCAACGCATCGCCGCGACAAAAGCCCATTTCCTGTTCACCAGCCACTACCCGGTATATCAGGGGGCCGATGTCGCACAATTCATGGCGGAAAGCCGTGCTTTTGTCGACCGCATCGACGAAAACCTGATAAAAACCCTACAGACCGAGCACACGCTCAAAGACCTGACCGACCTGCTCAGTCCCGACCTCGGCGAGTGGCCCGCCGAATCTAACGCCTACGCGTGTTTTCCCCTACTCGGCCATCTTGAACGCCTAGTTCTACACGGGCGGGTGACAACCGGCAGACGCGACAACCTCTTGACCTACAAACTCAAATAACGCCATGACCTTCGCTTTTTCAGACCGCCATATTGAAGAATACCGTACACAGGGTTTTACGATCTTTCGCCAAATCTTGCCGAGCTCCTTGGTTACAGATCTGCGCAGGGTCTGTGACGGAGCTCGCGATCTAGCTCGAACGGAACGCGGCCCGCAAGCCCAACGCTTGCAACCCATCGCCAACTTCCCGCTGGATCAACAGCCCTTCCTAGACTATGTCGAATTACCCCCACTCAATGATGCAATCCACCGCCTACTCTCACCGGCGTTCCGCCTCGGCGGTCCCGCGATCATGGGTGTGCTCTTCGAACCGGCCGACCTGCCCTGGTGCACCGCTTGGCACCGCGACTGGCGCGACAATATGACGGGCCTCGACCTTGCCCGCTGGGACGCGAGCTTCACCGACGACCGCTATTTTAACCAAGTCAACTGCGCACTCTACTCCGACACCTGCACCTGGGTCGTACCCGGCAGCCACCTGCGCCGGGACTTGCCGCGCGAAATAGCGCGTTTCCCCGTACGTCCCATCTCCGGCCCCGACCTCGATGGCAAGCCGTATGCCGAACGCGAATGGGCCTGCCTCAAATACGTGCGCAGCATGCCCGACGCGCAACAACTCCGCCTAGACGCCGGCGACTTCTGCGTCTATCGCAACACCCTATGGCATATCGGCAACTACCTGCCCTACGCACGGCGAGCGACGTTGCACGACGCAGTTGATACCGATGAGTTTATGACCTGGCGAAAAGAAACATTAGCAGAATTGCAGGTGCGACGGGAAGCTGGGTACGGAATGGAGAATCCCAACGCATAAAGCCTTTCACACAAAACGACTGGGGCGTAAATTTTCGCTATCCGGCGCGTTGTCATGATGAAGTTTTGGCGGCGTTACGAGAATCATCTGATCCCGGCAGGGCCACAGTAATAAACACACCGATTGCGACAGACGGCCAAAAAGGTTTTTCGTTTTACGACTTGCCCGCTGCACAAATTCTGCAAATATAGGACAGGCTCTGGTCTACTACGCCCTACTGCGAGATAATGAACGCCGCGATCTATTCGTGCGAGCAGTATTGCGCCAATTGCTGAAAGATCAACGACCACAAAAAATAAGCTAACCGGTTGAAATAGTTACCAGCAAAATTACTGGCGATGATCTAATTGTTTAAATAGCTTAAGCCATGAGCCACCAATTGCGCCGTTCAACCCGACCGCGAAGGAGACCGACCATGACCACCATAACTCATTTGACTATAGCTGAATTAGACGCCGGACTCGACCATATTCGCCAAGCCCCCAAGGACACAGGCATGCTGGAACTAATCGTTCGACGCCCCCTAACGGAGGAACGCGAAATACTGGAAGAAGGCGAGTTGGATCTGCAAGAAGGCTTGGTCGGCGACAATTGGGACGCACGCGGCTCTTCAATGACCGATGACGGCAACGCACACCCGGAAATGCAGCTCAATATCATGAACGCCCGCACCATCGCCCACATCGCGCAAGACAAAGACCGTTGGCAATTGGCCGGCGACCAGTTATTCATCGATATGGACATCAGCGAGCACAACATGCCCCCGGGCACACGTCTGTCGCTTGGCGCGGCGATCATCGAAGTTACCGCTATTCCCCACAACGGCTGCAAGAAGTTTGTCGCCCGCTTCGGGCTCGACGCGATGACATGGGTCAACTCAGAAGAGGGCAAAAAACTGCATTTGCGCGGCATCAACGCCAAAGTCGTGCAGGCCGGTACCATCAGCACCGGCGACACCGTCAACAAGGTCTAAGATTCATGGCCAAGAACAGCCAACTTGCCTATTCGACCGACACTGGTTTGGTGCAAGGTCAGCAGCAAAAAAAGAACAATAAGAAAAATAAGCGGCAACAGAAACAACAACCCGCCGCGGCCAAAAACGACGGTATCGCCCGAGTCCGCCTAGAAAAAAAAGGGCGCGGTGGCAAAACCGTAACGACTGTTTCTGGCATCCCTCTCAACAGTAACGAACTCAAGGAATTGGCCTCCGAACTGAAACGCAAATGCGGCAGCGGCGGTTCGGTTGTCGACGGGGTAATAGAGGTCCAGGGGGATAAGGCGGACGCTATAATAAACGAATTAATAAAAAAAGGCTACCAAGCCAAACGCGCCGGCGGCTGATCACTCCAGCGCAAAGACGAAGGACAGGCTGCCCCAAACCCTTAACGCCTAGTCGTTTTGCACCGCCGGTGTGAATTCTCACTCCTTGGCTGCCAGGTCAACCTCCTGGCTGATGTGGTCGACCTGGTCTTTGCGCTCCCTGCCTGCCGAAACCAGTAGGCGCGCAAAGACCCGACCTGCCAACGACGCTACCACGCGCTATCGGGATAGACGGTAACACGACCTGCCGTGCCATCGCGGGACGTGCTTATATCCCTCAGTGCAACCAAAAGATACTTTGCACTCTGCCCATTTTTAGCCAGAAGGTGGTATCTGCTTCCCCTGTGGATCGCGCTCGTCACCAACCTCCGCCCCCAACTCGGCCTCCAATTCAGCACTGATAAAATGCTCGATCACGTCGGCCGGTTCATGCACATGATCCTCGGGCAAACCCAAGCGATTCATATACGTCTCCCATAGCCGATGCTTGCGCAACAGCCCTAGTGCCACCT
>JACLAC010020626.1_pt1 | contig 17462 bp, 15 predicted proteins | sample 8027881 | NCBI WGS metagenome assembly JACLAC01 (sample SAMN15725517, study PRJNA655200) | protist metagenome | isolation source: fluorescence activated cell sorting (FACS) single amplified genomes of... | place: Spain: Blaines Bay Microbial Observatory, Mediterranean Sea | collected 2016-01-19
ATAGAGCTTTATATATGTAGAATATTATACGACAGGCATCTCTTATAGATGATATCAATACAGAAATAGTTGTTTTATAAAATAACTACACACACACACACATATATATAGTTATAGTTAGAGACAAGACCCAGGATGCCATTATTTGAATCTGCAAAGTTTGCTAAAGAAGCACGGGATGGAAAATTAAAATTAGGTATAACTAATCAAACTGGTTCTTTATATACGGCAGAAATGGCATCTGGTACAGGGATGGACTTTGTCGTGATTGATAGCTTTCACAGGGGTTTAACGCATGATGGTATACGTAAAATGGTTACTGCTTCTCAATCTAGTAATATAGGAAATACCGTTTCCCTCGTTAGAGTTGCTGGTCCACATGATAGGGCTGGCATGCAACAAACAATGGATATTGGTGGCGACGGTGTTATAATACCAAATGTTCGTAATAAAAAAGAAGCAATGGAAGCAGCGTCAGTTCCAAAATATCCTGGAGGTGGAGGTACTCGTTCTTTATATATGCCTATAAGAGCTCAATTGAAAACTGGCATATTAATGGGCCTTGTTAGTTTTGCAAAGGTACCATTTATTGCGTGTGAAACTTCTACTGTTGAACAAATCAATAATAGTTCAGAAATTGCTTCTGTTCCTCTTGTTTCTGCATTATTTGTAGATTGTTTGCAACTTGCAGCATCCATGGATTTATTTGCAAATGTTACTGTAAACGATGGGGAAACGTACGATAAATTTGTAGAACGTCTTGCTCAAATTGCATGTAACAATTCAAAAGTAATTCAAGCATTAGCGAATGTTGTTGAATCCGCAAAAAGAAATAATAAAGCAGCTGGATGTTTTTCACCATCTGCAGAAATGGTACCAATGTTGAAAAAGATGGGATTTAACGTCATTTCTGTTTTTAATGATGTACGTCCAATGACACAATTTTTTGAAAATTTTAATGTATCGGAAATAGAAAAAGTCGATTTGAAAAGTATTGGGAAAGGAAAAAATTTTACACGTAAACCATTGAAAGAGATGATTTCAACAAAAAATGGTATGGAAATTCTGGCTACTAGCAAAGATGGATGCAAAAATGGGGCAATTATTTCACGTACTCATTCATGTTCAGATATTGAAAGATTAATAGGTTCCGGCGTTGATTGCTTAGTTTTTGATTTAGTTAATCATAATTTTACATATAAACAAATGGAAGCACAAATTTTTACTGCATTAACTTTCAATATTCCATGCGTAGCACGTTGTCGACATTATGATCAGATTCAAAGATCATTGACTGCTGGATGTGATGGCATCATAGTACCTGGAAATGATGATAAAATTAATAAATGCATGGACATGTCTGAATTTTCAAAATTACGAGGATTAGCAATGTTACCAACTACAATTTACAAACGTTCTTTTCAAACTAAGCCGGTAATATTAGTGGAAGGTAAAACACTTTTATTTGATGGTAAAACTATGAAATCTGATACATTAACTGCTTCATATGTTCAAGTTCCGGATACAGTTCCAGAGATGATTAAAAATCGTATTGAAAAACAAAATCAAAAACAAGCTAAATTTAAAGCAGATGCATTGACTGGAGGGATCTGCCAAACTGGTCTTTTCATTAACTCTGCATCTCATGAAGTTATACTTGGTTTAGGATTGCTTGGTTATACATGGATGCTAGCTGATTTTCAACATAGTCCATATGATCAAGAAATGATTGAAGGATTATATGCTGCCGCACATTTATCGGATTCAATGATATTTAGCCGAGTTGGCGGATATGATGATTCTGTTGGTATAGGTATGTGCTTGGATTTGGGATTTGATGGTGCTTTAATTCCATACGTAAACAATGCAAAAGAAGGACAAATTGGAATTGATTTATGCAAATTAGGTAAACGAAGGATGAATTTATTCCAGGAAGAGCAAAAGTTGAGAAATAATCTAGTACTATTTCAAGTTGAAACCGCAGGTGCAATGCATGATATCGATGCCTTGTTAAAACTGGATGGTTTGGATATTGCATTTGTTGGCCCGGGTGATTTAAGTATGAGTATTGGTTTGCATGAACGTTACTCATTGTTAAAAAGTGTGGCTGGTGATGAGGTGGGTTGGTGCCTGGATACTGTTTATTCAGTTTGTAAAAAATATGGTGTTGTTCCTGGAGGATTTAGTAGAGGTGGTCCACCAATTAAATTTATGAGCCGTGAATATCGATTTTGTACTTGGGGAAGTGATTTGTATGGATTTTATGCAGGTTTAACCGGGCTTTATACCGGGAATTATGGTATGATAGTACCAGATGTGAAAAGCTTTTACACATACTCGTTCTCGTCATTAGGTTGGAATCCAACTAAAAATGGAATGGTAATGAATCGTGGACAAACCAGGAATCTATTAATGAACCATATGGTTCCACATATATTCAAACATAGTGGTTCACGTGGTAAACGATATGATATATCTATGCCTGATCAATTTTTCTCGGATATCGGAAAGCCAAATAATAACAAAGGTACTGGCAGTGGTGGTTGTGTGGTGATGTAATATATCATATCATATATATCATATCATATCATATTATATATTTAAAATATTTAAAAAATAATTAATTTAATATATGCATATCATAACCTTATTTTTAAAACTCGTACACACATCATTACATACGAGAAGTATTGAATCGTATTTTATTCCCTCTCTCTTACCCCTTCGTTGGCATTTTTTTCATAATATCACTTATTTCTTTTTCATATTTTTCCGCTTCTTCCAAGTTATTACATTCTTTTTCCAAGATTAATAAATTATTGATTGTAATCAATGTATTTTTATTTGTTTCACCAAAATATTCTTTCCTACCGTTCAATGCTTCTATGTAATATTCACGTGCTTTCTCATAATTTCCTTGTAATTTATACATATAACCTAAATTATTAATCGCAGTTAAACCAGCTGGTATGACAGTGGAATTTTTTTCCATATGTACACGAAAAATCGAAATACTTTCTTGCATCATTTCAATTGCTTCTTCATCACGTTCTAATAAATTTTTTATCATACTCAATGCACTTAAACTAGTGGCAATATCGGCATGGTTTGGAGCCAATACCTTTCTACGCAATTCCAAACTTTCAAATAAAACTTCCTCGGCTTTGGTATATAAATCAAATTTTTCCATTTCTGATACGTCACCAGATTCACCAGCTTCTGCCAAATCTTTAAAAGCGACACCAACATTATGTATAGCAGTTGCAGTGGAAGCATGTTCATGTCCGATCGAATTTTGATACGTTTCAACAGCTTGTGAATAAAAATCAATGGCTATGTCATATCTGCCTAAGCTCTTGTTTAATAACCCTAAATTATTCAAGGAAGCTGCATATACAGGGTGTTCAATACCGAAATGTTCTAAAGACATTTGATTTAACATTTCTGCATGGTTTAACGCATCATCATATTCACAATCTAAATAGCATCTTCTGATGCGACGTTGAATTTGTGCCATTTGTTGCTCTACATCTTGTTCATTCACGTTATTATTAAATATAGTAAATTGCCTCCTTGCCATTTTATGTACTACATTAGTATTATTGATGGTCCGGCGTATTATTAATTTTTTCACCATATGTTGAAACATGTTGCTATATGTATGTAGATACCAATTTGAATTCGTAAATACATATATATATAGATAGATACCACTTTCAATTCATAAACATATATATATTCTATCATAAACGAATTCGATTTTACTCTTCACTATGCACCTATGTAATGCCAGAATACATGTATGTGGTAACCTGATATCTGATATTATTGTTCCTGTGCCGGCCAGTCACCGATTTTCGGTACAAATTGTTTATTATACTTAAACAATATATTACCTATCAAATACACAAATTAATCGGTTTTCAGGTTTTCAATAAATTTCTAGTGTGTGAGTTTTGGATTAATTTGTGTATTTCATAGGTAATATAGTGTTTAAGTATACTAAAAAATTTGTACCGAAAATCGGTGCACAGTAAAAATTATATCGGGACTATTTTTTATTTTGATACACCAGTTTCATGTTTGTATAATAATAGTTCCTGTGCATCGTATTTGTTAATTATGCAATATAACCTTTCACTGGTTGCCATTCTTTCATTCAATTTATTTCTTGTTTTTTTAATATGTTCGTTGTTAGTGAACTCATGGAATCGATTCATGAAATTTTCAAGTATGTTTTGTATTAAAGGCTACTCCACATTCTTTACAGAGAAATGTAATGAATTTTCCTTCAAGGTATGCCAATTGAAATGTTATACATTTTTTGGACTTAGTTAATTTGATGTAGATTTCTTTTGCTGTCTCAATATCCTGGTTGGGCAAAAGTTCACCTACACTTTCAGTTTTGTTTTGCTTGGCACAAAAAAATTTCTTTATTCTTTCTGCAAATGCCCTTTTGTCTGCTTCAAGATCGGCTATTGCGTTAGCTTTATCATCATTTTGATGCTTTGATACGATTTTGCAGAAAATGCTTTTGCATTCTTTTTTGCAATTGCATCATCAGCTAATGCTTTTGCTAATTTTGCTTTTGCTTTTCTCCCTTTGGATTTCCTCATATGTTTATTTGATTTCATTATATTTTCTTTTTACTATATCTTTCTTTTCTCTTTGTTTTTTTTTGTGTATGTATATTTCCTATTCCAATATTTATGATAGTACTATATTTATGTATTATATACTCAATATTGTTTTGTGTCAATATGTTCTCAACTTTTGATGACAAATCATCTTTATTTAATCCATATATAAAAAAGAATGTATCTTTCATAATCTGCCATGACGGAATCTCTAAAAATGGAGCTCTTATGCAATCGATTGAGTCTGGTTTTCTCTTTGTGACATTGTGGACACAATGCTTGCAAATTGGAAGCAATATCTTGACCACCGTCTTGTAATCCAATGATGTGATCTACTTCAACATGCATAGATCTCACTAATATGCTAATTTTCATCCAAATAAGTAACTTTGTGGTCATTTTTTGATTTTAGCACCACCTTTTACCATTTGCAGAATTTTATAGAGAAAAGAAAATTATATAATATATTATAAATTATATCATAAACAAATTCGATTTTACTCTTCTTCACCATTAATAATACAACATTCTATTTCCATTATTTGTCTCATGCAATCATCAAGTCAAATAATTCATTTATTTACAGAGCTTGCCTAAACCAGGCAAAGGTTTCATATACGTTTTTCGAGACCCGCAAAAGAGAAATGGTTTGATTAAAATTGGTTTTTCAACTAGCGCAACACAAGAACGTTGTTTTAATAGACAATACAAGACATCTCATCCAATAGGTTATTTTATTTTGTGGAAAGAAATAGTTTGCACTGTTGGTAGATACGAAAAAGAAATAGAGAGATTGGTTCATAACAGATACATCAGGTTCCAAGACCATGGGGAGTGGTACGCATACATAATGGGGACTTAAATGATGTAGTAATCCGACATCTTTGATCAGAGTACTTTGCTTGTTTGCACAACATCATTATGCATGACAAAAGCAAAATTACGTAGATGGACAACAAGCTTATAGTAAGTCCCTGTTAAATCAAAATTACGTGTTAGGATTAAGGTTCATTATTGTGCTAAATTCCATCTTATTTTACTAGTACTAAATTACATGTTGTTTTGAAACTATTTAATATATCAGGGAGATATATCCATTTTTTTTTCTATATATTTTAGTATTGTACTTTTCCTTACCTACGTCTATAATTCCGATCAAAAAAAGTGTGATTCTAATAATAGAACGGAAAGAAAACCGGAAAAGAACTATTAATTATGATTATGATGAAGAAGAAAACGTAAAACGTGATGAAGCAAGTTGTTACTACTGAAATGTGTACATAAAAACATATAAAATAGATGTAGAAAGAGAATCATGAGAGATTCAAGATAGCTCTCCCATACAGATATATACACAGATATCATTTTACATTATATATCAAGTATGTACAATGTTTAAGAACAACAACAACAATAACATAGATATGAATAACAACAATAACAATAACGAAATATATATAATAGAAGATGACAATGAAGAAATTAATAGTATATTAAATTGGGGAGAAAAAGATGATAACGAATTTATAAAACATGAAAATAAAGAAGCATTGCAACATCATAATCATTTAAAAGCACGTTTAATACAACGTGAAAAATCACATCATCAACTAGAAAAAAAAGCAAACATGGTAAAAAGACCAAATTTAGGTTTCCACCGTCCAATCAAAACAAATACTACAATAGATACTATACAATTAGCAAAAACAAATGTTACTTCGCATATCGATTCTAAATTTTTAAATGAAGATAAAGAAGTACATTTTAATGTTCAATCGTTCATAGAAGAATTCATTTGCCAAACATTATATGCATATATTAACATATTTGCATGGCCATTTATATTGCCAATATCAAAATACCATGGTGCATTAAATGCTGCATATATACCAAATTTTAAATCTGATCATGCTACACGTTCCTTTAAATTTTGGTGTATGAATATTTTTTTTAATTTTGTGGCTGCTATACAAATAGTTGGTATCTATGTCTGGACTACGCAAAATGACAAGAATCCCAATGTCGATTTATTAGAATGTTGTATATGTACTGCTTTGTTTTTATTACGAATGTATGTCATTGGTGTAAAATATGCATATTTACCTAGAAGAAATTTAATTACAATTCGAAAGGAAGGTAGAAGTGCCATTCGTGCAGGCCAAGAGCAAATTTTAGCATGGACAGATCCAAAAGTTGCTGCAGATTCTATATTATATCAATTAGATTTAGCATTGTGGAGATCCGGTAATACAATAAAAAGTGCTAGTGAAGATTCATTTTTTCATTTAAATAATAATATAGAAAAACATATGTTGCAACGAATGAATGATGCCTTAAAACCAGATCAAAGCAATAAAGATGATAACAAAAATAATACACCAAAATCATCACCATCTTTCATATCGCAAAGAAATAACAGCAATAATAATAATAATAACAAAGTACATCCATTAAGCCAACTTGAACTTCGTAATAACAACAATAATAATAAACGAAATGATGAAATATCATTAAGAGATATTTTGATATATGTTGCAGCAAGAGCTACTAGAAAACATGCAATGCCAACGTATGTTTGGTTTATTCCATTTGTTGCAGGGTTAATTGGACCTGTGGTACGTATTATATTAAATAAACCACCATTTGGTTCAACCATATTTGAAATAATTTTATTAATTTGCAATTTTATTGCTACTATTAGCGTTGCTGGTAGTTGTATCTCATTTGCATACGCGACAAAAGTTTTATTTGATCGTAGATGGTGTATGTCTGCAACATATTTTGAATTTTTAATACCACGTACACATGATGATGCTAGACGTTTAGAAAAAAGTGAAAAAGATAATTTATTAAATAAATTACCAAAATTAAAAGGTTTAGCAAGGAATGTATATTTATGGGTCAAAGGACGTGATGTCTTTCGAAATTTTGGTATTGAATATGTCGCACGATGTGAACATTTCTTAGGTGCATTTTTTGTCATCATTGCAAGTGCTGGATTATATCAAACCATTCGTATTTTTGTTGGATTAAGTGAAGAAACTATTACGATTAAAGTAACGACTGGTAACGTATTGTTAGCCTTTTGGTTAATATCTTTCTTAGGCGCCTTTGTTGTGATAGTATTAAGTGGCATTCGTGCTAATAAACAATTATTATTACAGCGAAATGCTATATTACGTCATGTACGAAGGTATAAAGGAGAATTGGAATTTAATCGAAAAAATATTTTACAAAATTACCAACAACAAGGTGGTGAAAAAGCAATTGCAGAGGCTGAACGTGTTGCAGATGCATTTGTAGCAATTGAACAAGAATTAAAAAGTGAAAGTGAAGTAGATATGTTACGCATACTTTCTTTTCCAGTCGATAAAAAAATGCTTGGTGCAATATTTACATTATTAGGTACAGTTGGGGCTACAGTTGGACAAATATTATTATTAGCAGCTAGGGATGGGGGTTAATAATATATTAATACCGTGTTAACGAAATATTTTAAATATTAAATATTAATGTCAAACAATATTTATATGTACGAGTATAAAACATTTAATGAAAAGTACGAGTTCGTATATATCTATATTCGTAGGGGGTAAAAATACCGAGACAGTTGCATGTAAAATTTTAAAAAATATTATTATATTATTATATATACAGTTCGTATTATATGTTATATTTTACGCGGTATTTTTGCACCACATTTTTTCCTTTGACAAAATTTTTTTTACACCTTCATTTGACTCAATGACTCTCATGTGTGTGATATTTCATATGTACACCTTATCTCATGCCTTTGTTACATTTACAATGGTAGCTTCATTTGTAATCCCACACAAATTACTACCCATTGCCATACGAATGTAACCATCTTCACCCCAGCTTTTCCCCCACGTATTTCGCACTAGCCAATACTTTTCCTGAGCATCATAACCAACAATACTAACGCAATGATTTTGTCGAACCACCTTTGTCGAACATGGTCCATTATAAATACCAGATTTATAATTGATGAAACTATGTTCCGCATCGATACATATGCTAACTGGTCCATTTTGTGCGACCGCGGCCATCAATGCTGTTTCTTTCTTAGCACCATCCGCACAAGAACCTTCCCCAGCACATCGTGGGACTGCATATGCCCATGAAGTGACTTTCGCAACCGGTTTGTTTGAAGCAGCTTTACATGCTGGTGGGTCAAATGGATCTGTTGCTGGATTGTATGGGTAGTCTGTCGTGGCATCAAGTCCTGTTGAATTTTCTTGTATATAGCGGTAAGCAGCAATAGGATCACCACCCATACACGAGGAACACTGTGAATGTACCACCGTCTTGCAACATACAAGAATTTGTTCCACGGACAAAGATACTGGCGCTTCACCTGTTGTGATTGCTAGTGCCGATTCTATAGTCTCCACTGCACTAAAAGCCCAACACGAACCACAGTGCCCTTGTGTTTTGACTGGTGTTACTACACCTTTGGTACGCCAATCCAAACTCTGTGGAATTGCATCACTTGAAAGATCAAAAGATGCTACTGGTGTATTGGCTTTCAAAGTTGTATTTTGCCAGATGTACCCCATTGAATAAATAATCGGACTATCAACTTGATCTTGTGTTTCAGGTGAATTAATAGAGGATGAATATGGAAATTCTTCATTTGCATTATTTGTTGCAATTGTAGTTAATATGAATAAAAATAGAAACAATGATAAGTATATTATAGAAAAATTTATCATGTTGATTAATTAATTGGTACTTGATCTTCTGGTGTATTATTTGTATATATATATAATACTTTTGTAAAATATATTGATAAGGGTATGATACTTGATCTTGTTGTATTATTCGTCAATTATATATATATATATGATGTACCTGTTAACATTTTTTATATATGTTGAATATATGTATATATATATATATGTATGTACTGTATATTTGAATGTATCTTTTCACACTTCTCTCTATAATAATAATGTATTATCGCTGAAATGATTATTGATGATATTTGTTATTTGTTCATTGTTCATATATAGCATTTAGAATACCTGTATTTTATTATATCTGCTGAATATAAATACATATGATATATATACGTAAACATGTGATTTTATTTTTTTGACTCTTGCATATGGCAATGTATCACATAAATCACACGTTCCTTTCTTTCTTTTTCCTCTCTCTCGCTCTCTCTCTCTCTTCTTTTTACAAAGTTCGTACGAACGTATATTATATTATATTTTACAAATCACCACGATGAAATCCATCATGACTTCCTGTATGATGTAAATGTTGATGTGTATGGTGCAAATTATAATGAACATGTTCATATTTCTTCCTTCTTTTATGTTTGTAATGATGATGTTGATGTTCTTCCTCACATTCTCGGCAATGTCCATGTTCGAAATGTCCATGAACTTTATCACCATCCGGATACGTTAATGTACCTTTACCATGTGGTTGTCCATTATGCCATGTACCTTCCCATACTCTTCCATCCGTCCATTCTACAGTTCCTTTTCCCATAAAAATTTTCCAGCTATATACTTTTTCCCATTCCCCACTAACTTTATGACCATCAGGATATGTCATCGTACCTTTACCATGCATTTTATGATGGGAAAATTCACCAACGTAAGTACGTTCATCATCCCCTGTGAAGCGTAGCATGTATGAAAGTGCAAATGTGTTAGAAAAGTTATCTTGTATAGGGTTAGATGAAAATATGTGAATTGACAAACGTACAATGGTGGCAGTGTCCGACCTCTCCCTCTTCTGTATGCCATCGTCCGTTTAACCATGGACCTTGATACCATCCCCAATCATAATGTACCGTTCCATGCCATGTTCCTTTCCTATCAAATGGTTTTGGTGGCGAATGTACATACTGATGTAAATGATTTGCAGTATTTGGTGGCTGTCCATGTTCTTCATTTTCAACGTATACACTATCGTTTGCATGAATATTAGATACATTAATAACACATAAAAATGTTATAACTAATACTGATAAAATTAATATTGATAATCGTGTCATTATTTATATTATTATTATTATTTATTTGATCTTGATTAAAAAAATATATATAATATATAATATATATATATTTCTCAAGGTATCTCTCTGTCAATGTATGTATCTATTTATATGTGTCAATCTCTCTCTCAATGTATATCTATCTATCTATGTACATATGTCATATATATTTGTAATTAAAATACCAACAAATGTGTGTTATTAGTATTTTTTTTTTTTTTTTTTTTAATATAAGTCCTTACTTATTGTTACACCTTGTACTTTATTTTCCCTTAACCAGATTCTAGTCATCGTCTTAACCAGATTCTAGTCATAGTGGAAATCCCCTGTTATTCAGATAGGTAGTGAAAGTATACAAAATGGTCATGCTATTCCACCACAATTTTGCCTATCTGAATTATTAAGGCATACATGTATCTAGCTCTGTAAATAAAGGAATTACTATAGGCAGTCCAACTACTTAATAATATCCGGCACTCTATAACGTGTGTTAGCTAGTATTTTTCATCACACCACGCGTCTCAGCTAAAAACCGTGTGGTGATTTTGACCGGGACTGGAAAAAGCCATTTGCGGGGGATAGGCAAAACAAACAAAATAATGTTATATACTATCAAGTATAAATATTTCCCCCTTTGTGTTGTCGAGTTAAGTATAAACTTTATTATACACACATACTCACACATATCAACCTCTAAACCAATTCAAATTCAAATTTAAAACCACCAACATTATTTATTTATATCCCTGTGAACAATACCTGCTCGATATAGCATACATCGTTGTATATTTAGTATGTTTAATTAACACATTTCTAAAATATGTTCTTTGGTTTTGTACTTTTCTCACGCCATCTCGAACGATTTTCGGCGCAGGGCAACGCCAACGTCTACGCTGCTCGTAGCGATAGAATTGGACGCCTCTCCCGAAGTTTTGTCCCATTCTTCAGGGTCAATACCGAGTTCTTCCATTTTTTCTTCCATTCTCGCCTTCTCTGCTGCTTTCTTTGCTTCTGTATCGAAGAGGGAGACCGACGCACCACAGCAGAAGCACGCGACCGGCGAGACGACGAGCAAGCCCAGAAGTACACTCAAGGCGACAACGATGCCACGCGCGCCGCTTATCAGCTTCTCGTCGCAGTAGTCACCCCTTGATGCGTCATCGGAAGACAATTCCCATGCGTACAACCCGTTCGAAAACGTGAGAACTATCGCCGATATCAGACATCCCAAGGTGACTAAACCGAAGCAGCACATACATCCGCCGCCGAATAACTCTATATAAATGAAACCCATGGCGTCGCCTGGGTCTAAAGGGTTAGTGATCGTCACGAAACATCTGTAGGCGCAGAGCAAGGCGGGAGTAAACCCGATCATGATGCCGCCAACGTCGACAAGGTACGCGGCGAGAGGGGTGCTGCACGTCCATTCCTGTTGCGCCCCGATCGCAACCGCGGCAATGCCAATGGACAAGGCGAACAGGGATAAAAATACGGCGATCGAATGCTGGCGCGAGCCGAGTGCCATGATGCGGTACCAAATTAAACTACAAAAACCGGTGTATAATATACGTATGTGAATAGATATTATCTATATTGCTATCTACGGCTTCTATTATTAAAGTTATTATACATTTGTAGATAAATGATAATTATCCAATAAATGAACCATATACCATATGAGCTGAGGATGTATCCATCTTTTAATCTTACATATTCAATTGATTAATTGATTTTAATTTTTAATAAATTCAATAATTAATATTTTTTTAGCTGTGGTTGGTTAGACTGTTTTTAGACTGCTATTAATATAACCCTACATTCTATCCCAACCACTCTCAAACAATAATTATTAACAATCAAAAACCGTTATACAACAACCAAAATAAATAAATTAATTTAATAATCCGAAAAGGAAAAGGATCTATCTCCCATATAAACATCCAATGCCCTACCACCAAAAGAAAACAATAAATCCACCCATCCATCCACCCACCCAACATGTCTAATCAAACATTTTTGACTTCAGTCGAAGAAAAATACGAAGAGGATAATGCATTTGATAATGACGATGAAAATAATATAGTAGGTGAAGAAGCAGATAATGAAGGAAAATATGATATTGTAAATGACATAATGATGATCCTTGATATGGACAAGGTTTTTGACCTCCAACTGGAATTTCAAAAGGCTCAAAATGGTCTTACAATTTATGAATTTATATTCGTAATGAACCGATTTTTAGACGCAGCTATCAAAAACAATGACGATGCTACTAGTAAAAAATTAAGTAAAATGAAAGAAACAGAAAAAGTAAGTGCATTATCTGAATTATTTGCACAAATTGATATAAATGGTGACGGTACTATGGAATGGGAAGAGTTTACGTCCTATATTGTTGAAAGTGGTTTAAATGCATCTACGGAAGGCCCAACTGCCATACAACGATACCAACCAGCAAAATTATGGGAAGATACGTCAAAGCATAAACAAGAGATTGAAAAAATGTATTTTTTTCCAAAAACTAGGACAATAGGTGCTATTGAAGGAAATTCACCTGTTTTAAAATTGTACAATACGAGTTGCCACCCTTTAAATGAATTAAAAGCACCAAGTGGAAATGTTTTATGTGCTGAACATATACCCGAACTAAGGCAATACGTTATGACTAGTAGTGACTTATCATTAAGTTTTTTTGACGATAGTAGTATGCGTTTGCATAAATCATTTCATTCCCCTGTATCGCAAATGTGCATGACATGGAATGCACAATCAAGAACATTATATAGTGCAGGTGTTAGTGGTGCTATTTATGCATGGGATCCAGAAAAAATGGAAGAAAAATATCATTTAGGTGGACCAGGTCGTGATAATCGTATTGTAAAAGATTCACATCGTGATATGGTATTATGTTTAAAATCATTCCCTACGTTAGAAACATTAGCTAGTGCATCAATGGATAGGACTATACGTTTATGGGATACACAAACAGGAAGGTAAGTTTTACACTAAGATAATATATTTTACTTATATATAATATATAAAAGATGAAAATTCTAACATACACGCATACGCAATATTTTATATTTTACTACGTAATATATTCATATTGTATATATATATATATAATAGACATCGACGAAAATTGGAAGGCCATGAAAAAGGTGTTCGTTCATTAGCATATAATAGTGATCATCGATTTATGGTAAGTGGAGGATTTGATTATGATGCATTGGTATGGAATCCATATGTGGAACGATTGATATTGCGCCTTCATGGACATAATGCACCATTAGTAGGTGTTGAAATGGTTCCAAATACACCACAAATAGTTACAGGGGATGCAAGTGGTGTTGTAAAAATATGGGATATACGTACATTTACTTGTATGCAAACGTTTTTACATGATGATACAGGTGGTAATACAGCAATGAATGCATTTGTATGCCTTCCACAGGAACAACGAATTATTACGGGATCAAGAAAATTAAGAAAATTTGATTATCAAAAATTACAAAATCCTGATTTAAGTAGTGATTTACCAGTTGTTAGTGCTACGTATAATGATAAATTAATGTCTTTTATTACCGTCACGCCTGAATCCGTTCAAATATGGGATACAAAAGGTAATTTAACCCAAACGTTTCGTGATTTAAGTGAAAAAGGTGTAACAACGTGTGCCTTAGATGATCGTGATCGAAAATTTATATTAGGTGATTATGATGGAAATATTAAAGTATATGATTATTTAAGTGGTGTTTATATGAAAAAATGTAATTATCGAGAATTCAATGATCGCGCACATGATGGTGAAATAAGCAATATACAATATGTAAATAAATATAAATGTTTTATTTCCACGTCATGGGATAGGGCAATTTCCATACATGATGAAAATGATGCGGAAGGTGGAATTTTATTGAGACGTATTGATAATGCCCATGATACGGATATAAGTGCATTGGATTATAATAGCCATATGTCCATGATTGTAAGTGGAGATAGCGATGGTGTAATACGTTATTGGGATTATGAATTTGTTCGACCATTAGGTATTTGTAATGGCCATGCGGGAGGTATACGCCATATCGAATTTTTAGGGAATTATCCAATTATAGTCTCTTCGGATACGAAAGGATTGATATGTTTATGGGGTACAGGGCCAAATGCGAAATTCAAAGGTGTTTGTTTAGCACGTAATAAAAATTTGGAACATTTATCGCAACACAATGCAGTTTCAGTTGGTGTCTTTAAAGTTGAAGTGGAATGGTCTGAACCATTGGTACAACTTAATTCAGCAGAGAAGCGTTATCATGAAATGAAAGTTTTAGTACGAAAAAAGGTCATGTCGAAGTCGAAACATTTACGTGAATTATTTCGACAAATTGGTGGAGATGGTGATGGTAAAATTGATATGCAAGAGTTTAAAAGTGCTATGTTAAATTTTGGCGTAGGAATCGGTAAACAAGATTTATTGGAACAATTATTTCATGATATCGATGACGATAGCAGTGGTCAGATTACGTATGATGAATTTCATGATGGTTTGACGCATTTAACAGAAAATGTTATGGATAGTGATGATGATGAGGATAATGAAGATGGTATTGCACCAGATGGTAGCGATGGACGTTATGTCATTGGTGCCAAATTATATACAGGTGATGATCATGGACGTGTAAAAATTTATGATTTATTACCAATAGTGAAAGAATTACAGGAAAATCATGATTTATTTGTAATACGTAAAAGTAAAAAATGTGAAAATCCAAAAAGAAGCTTACGTTGGGATGCAAAGGCTAAAGGTAGTAATAATAATAATAGTAGTAGTAGTAACAGTAGTAGTAGTAGTAATAGTAAAACCAAAAATCGAAAAAACGATGGTCCAAAACCATTATTATCGAATACAATAGTAGAAATGGGTTTGATTCATTCTTGGGCTGCTCATCCTGGTGATGGTGGTGTATTGGATTTAAAATTAATACGAAATCCAAAAAGCATGATTACATCAGGAAATGATCGTTTAGTTAAAATTTGGAATAGGGATGGGATGCATTTAGGTACATTGCATCAAGGCCATAATTTTACTGGTATCGGATGGCATTTTAAAGTAGATTTAGATGCAAATCGAAAAAGAAAATTAATGGAAGCAAAAGAAATTATCAATACGATCAATGATATGGTGGAAGATGAGGAACGAAAACGTTTAGAAGGTGACGCGGATCTATTAAATCCCATTTTCAACCAAAATATAAATACAACGAATGTTCCTGCTTTGGATCTACAGGAACAAGGAAGCGATTTAGATGCAGCAGCATTAAAAGCATATGAAGAACATCGTCGTCGTCAAATGATGGGGGAAGATGATGCTGTAAATTTACATATTGAAGATATTAAAGAAACATCGGAACGATTGATTAGTGAATTGAGTAATTTAAGCATACGCGAACGTAATAGTAGAATTGGTGGTATTGCTGCAAAAGTTCGTAAAACACCACGTTTACGACCGGTAGATCCAAAACATGCTGGGCGAGGTTATAGTATAACACCACGTGGACGCGAGTTTAGAGCAGCTGGACTGAAACAGTTTAAGAAGAAATAGGTGCAAAATGTTTTTTACAGAGTAATACTTTTCTTTTTTTATTTTATTTTTTCACTAAAACTCACTCTTTCTCATGCTTACTCCCCCCATCAGCTCCAATTACTTTGCATTTTTTTTGACACACTACACTTACAACCCACCACTCACCTTGTATTTCAAGCATCTATAATATATATATGATTGCTGTCATTAACAAGGGCAGGAGCAGTGAACCCACCCACTTAATATAATATTTTTAATTCCTTTAATCTTTTTCACTTTATTGTTTGGAATTTGTCCACATCCAATCACTAAATGACCTAAGGAATGTCGCGCCTTCTTTTGCTTTTGCTTCTGCTTCTTCTTCAATTTTTTTTGCTTTTGCTAGATCCAAATGAAGATTTGTTACAGCTACATTAGCAACATCATCCACTTTAGCAAACAATTTTTTTACCAAAGAGTTTTCCAAATTATCAAAATCATGTTTGATTTCTTGGCGCGATTTTTTTGTAGAATTGGCAAATTCTACTTCATATTGCTTCCTTGCTGATTGTAATAACAAAATCTCTGCTTTTGCTTTTTTCTCTGCAGATTTTCTAGCTTTTGCAATTGATGCTTTACAGTCTTTGAATTGCAATTCCATATTTTCTGAATTAGAACCAACAACCTTTTGAAGTTGTTTTAATTTGATGGTATTTTTTTCAATACCGTCAGTAAAATTAGCAACTGCATCTATATTTGCTGCAAGTTTGCTAACTTTATTGTCCATGGAATCATATTTATGCTCCAAATCTTGTACATCTGCTTTGATTCCATTCACTTCAACTTGAAGCATGTCCAAAGATGCCATTTGTTTCGTCACATTGTCCAAACCATTTGCAGTAGCTTGTAAATCATCAGCAAGTAATTTTAAATCATCTGCAAGTGGTTTTACTGCTTTAGTAGCAGCAGCTTTAGCTGCAATAGTAAATTTTTGTTTTTGAGTATATTTTTTTGACATTTTACTTTTCTTGTTTTCCTTTTTTTCTTTCTTCTTTTCTTTCTTCTTTTCTTTCTTTTTTGTTTGTTTTCTTTTTATGGAAGTATCTCATTATATTCTCTTATAGCGGTCTTTTTGGGTATATATGTGCGTCGCGCGTCACGGATATATATTATTAAAAATTACCAGGTAAATAGGCTTGAAAGCTGCATTCTGAGCACTTTTTTTTGG
>JACLAC010001443.1_pt1 | contig 17459 bp, 12 predicted proteins | sample 8027881 | NCBI WGS metagenome assembly JACLAC01 (sample SAMN15725517, study PRJNA655200) | protist metagenome | isolation source: fluorescence activated cell sorting (FACS) single amplified genomes of... | place: Spain: Blaines Bay Microbial Observatory, Mediterranean Sea | collected 2016-01-19
GGCCCGCTGTGTTCTTCCGGCTTCGGCTACGCCTCAGCCTCCAGAACACAGCCGCAACACTAACCCCAATCCTCTCGCTCAACCTGGTGCAAAGACTGGGGGGTAGTCAACCGCAGGCCTTTTTCTTAGATATCAATCGTTTTGGCGTCCACGGCTTTCCCAAAACAATGAAGACATATTCGCATCAACTTGAGAAGTGTCGTCACGGCTCAACGCCTATTGCTCCGACTTCCAATCAGTCCGACTTCCAATCAGACTGCATTGCATGAGAAATAGAGCGGCCCCCTAACTTTCAAGGCACAATCTGCAACATCAGGATCTAGACGCTACAGCACGTAATGCAGATACTCGAAGGTCGGTTGGTTGCAGCCCTGCTGATGGGTCTGGCTGAGATCGAATGGGAATACCGCAAGGAACGACAGTCTGCCGGTATCGAGGTTGCGAAGAAGAAAGGCGTCTACAAGGGCCGCAAACAAGGTACGACGAAGAAGAAGCCACAAAGGGCCATTCAGCTTCGTGACAAGGGCCTGACGGCTCCTGAGATCGCCACCGCTCTCGGTGTCAGTGAACGAACTGTGTTTCGTTACCTTGAAAATGAGACGGCTTTGGCTGGTCAGAAATAACAAGCGGGTGTCATTCTTGAGCGATGGAATCATCGCCGATCATGAACACGACCAAATGTTGACTTGGCTGGTCGAAATGTTGATTTTCGGACCAGCCTCAACGACATAGTTTTAGGCAAACGCTTGTTTTTTCGGCATTTATTTCGATCAGGAAAACGGTCTGCCAAGCCCCGCCGCCTCCACTAGGGCACCGTCAGTGACTGGCGGTGCCTTTTTTTGTCTCTGCATGCCATAAGGTGACACTTCAGCAGTACTTGCGTCATCTTTCTTTTTTCCAGTTGAGTGACCATCGCTGCCAGCAAGCGTCCCGGCTTGCCCCTCACAGACGCATGATTTGCTGCAAATATGCTGCAACGAACTGGCAATATGTGCACCTTGTTGACGCAGACACGGTTGAGGCAGATGAGTTTGGAGATGATGAACTGAAAAGAAATAGTTTTCTGTTTCGAAGTTCTTATGGCAAACCTTTATTCACAGAAGAAAAGTTGACGCAACAGCAGGCTCATAAGCTAAAACTGCAGATGATCCGAAATTAAACTTGAATATCACCTCGCAAAATTGTGTATGAGTAAGTAGGGAACATTCAATCGTTCATTACTTCAATTATTGAGCAGACAGAACATGCTTCTGTGGAAATGATTTTCTGTAATCATTGACCGTCCACCAACTTTGGAAATGTGGCTATTCAGCGGCATTTTGAGGAAAAGGGGTGGGGTGTTACGGCGGTGCGATCTTGCATTTAGTCAAACCAGTTCGAAACCAATCACCCGGAGCCTAGCTGCCATGCGTATGAATTTCCCCACTCTAGTTTTACTTGCCTGTGCTTCCATCGCTCCGATCGGCTTAACGGAAGCTGCTCACTCAGTTGAGCCAACGGTTTCAGTTTTGGCTCCCATGCAGAGAACTGTTGCAATCTCCAAGATCAGTGCCAAAACATCTTCGCAGGCGATCTTGATCGCGGAGAGAAAGAACCCGGGCTGGAAAGTGGTCAAGATCAAGGAGCACTCGAAGCACTGGGGCATCACAATGAAAAAGCCTTAGGAGGAGGGCAAACAACTCAATTACCTCTCCCGAAGCTGGTCGAGAGGCAGGCTAACCCAAGGCACCCCCCACTTCCGCGAGCAAGCCGAGGCGTGGCTTGCTGACGTCTTGGGCGAAGAGGCGGCAGCGTTGATGGTGGATAGGCCGCGTGGGTGAGTGAGCGGTCTGGGGATGTACTGGGTTAACACGAACCTAAACCACCGCCCAGCTACGTCCTACGCTACGGCCACTCAGTCGCGGTTCCGCCTTGCTCCATCGAGCCTACGCTTGAGCACTTCGCCTACCTGCTTGAGGCTCCGCCTACTTGCCAGACGGACTCAGGGAAACCCGAAAGCCGAAGCCGCTAAAGCGATCCGTCGGACGGCTCCAGAGGCGACTCGTCGACCGACAATGCTCAGCGGCGAGGCTCGAACCGCCGCCACGAATCACACGCCCCGAGCCGGTTACTGGCCCCGGTGAGTCAGTCAGTTCACCCCTTGAAAACTCGTCGTACCAATCCCGACACCACTCCCAAACATTCCCATGCATATCGTACAGCCCCCAAGCGTTTGGTTTTTTGCCGCCTACGGGATGTGTCTTATCACCAGAGTTTTCCAGAGACCAGGCGTAATTGCCCAACTCAGACTCATCATCTCCAAAACTATACTTCGTCGTCGTTCCAGCTCGACACGCATATTCCCATTCTGCTTCGGTGGGCAAACGATAAACATTACCTGCTGCTTTCTCCGCCGGTAGTTCACTTAACTTGCGGCAAAATTCAACCGCATCATTCCAACTCACCTTCTCGACAGGATTGTCTGCTCCCCTGAAACCACTCGGGTTTACACCCATCACCTTTTCGTACTGAGCCTGCGTCACTTCATGGACGCCCATCTTGAATGGTTGTGTAAGTGTTACCTCGTGTGCGTCATCGCCTTCAACCATCGTGAACGTGCCAGCAGGAATCAACTTAAACTCCATGCCAATCGAGTTGGTTGATTCAGGTAACTTCACACTGTCGGCTGAGACCGCAGTTGGTGGCGTTTCAGCAGAAATCTTTCCGCCATCCGCCGCAACAAAAGCCACACAGACAACAGCAGCTTTAAAAAGATTCATGCTCGCCCAGTGGATTAAAGGTTTATTGGCCGCAACCAGCATAAACAGAGCCACGCCGCTCAGGGCAGAGCGACGGGGCGAGGCTGCAATAGGCAGAGGACGATTCGCGGCGAAAACGTGGCACGGAAACTCTGATTTTACAAAAATTCTTTTGCTGGCCGGCTATTTCAGCTCGAAGACTTGAGCGAGGTTGATCCCGATGAAGTACCAGATTCGGCAGTGAGCTGATGCGTACACCCCCAAACCCCGACCCACTACGTCTTTCGCTACGGCAACTCAGTCGAAGTTCCGCTCTCCGCGACCTACGTGCCTACAGACAAACTCCCTAGGCTCCGCCTACTGGCCAGACGGACTCAGGCAAACACGAAAGCCGACGTAGGCGAAGCGAAGTGACGGATCGATTCTCCCGCGGGCCGCCGACCGACACTGCTCAGCGGGGAACCCCCAACAGCCGCCACGGAAAACGTGCCATGGCCCAGTTGAGGGACCACGAGGGTCCGTGACACTACCACTCGGGTAATCTCCGTACCAATCTTGACACCACTCCACGACATTGCCATGCATGCCACATAGCCCCCAAGCATTCGATCGCTTGCTGCCCACGGGATGAGTTGCATCTTCAGAGTTCCATATGAACCAAGCGCAATCGCCAAGCTCAGAGGCCCCAAAGAAATTAGCGTAATCACCAAAGAACGAATCATCATCGCCAAAACTGTACTTCGTCGCCGTCCCTGCACGGCAGGCATATTCCCATTCAGCTTCAGTGGGTAAACGATAAACATTGCCTGCAGCAATCTCGGCCGGGAGTTCGCTTATCCTGCGGCAAAAAGCCAAAGCGTCTTCGTAACTCACCATCTCAACTGGGTGATCAGCCCCTTTAAATTCACTGGGGTTAACACCCATGATCAGTTCGTATTGTGCTTGAGTAATCTCATGAACTCCCATCTTGAAGGGCTTCGTGAGCGTCACCTGGTGAGGTGTCTCATCCTCATCACCGTTTGCATCACCCATCGTGAACGTGCCAGCGGGAATCAACTTGAGCTCAATGCCAATGGCTCTGGCTGACTTGGGTATTCCAACGGTTGTCGGTTTGTTGGTCGTGGTCGGTGCTGAACTTTTTACCGCAACTGGTACCGTTGGCTGCCCTTGTTCACACCCACACGTCGCAGCCGCAACCACACAAACAACAGCAGACTTAAAAAAAATCACATTCGCCCCAGTCGTTCAAATTGTCTTTACCGTACGGCAGCGCAGCCTGTTGTCTTGTTATCTGCGTTTTGTGTATTGCGAGAGTTTCGACAAAATCACCGCGAAAACAATCGCACTGCCCCATGTTAAAGCGCAAACGATAAGTAACGTACTCCAGTGTCCGGTCTCTTCGTCTCGATGTAGTTGGTTGTACATTCTGATTGCTGGTCGTTCTTCATTTAAAAGCAAAAGATAGAACCAACAGCAAGCCCATACGACTGCTGCCACGAACGCGATAACCTTTCGCAACCGGTACATTTCCTCCATAGCTCTTCCTCAAAGTGTCACAGCAAGTACATCTGCTAGAACGTAACGCAAGTTCAACAGCAGAGTGAAACAGATGTTGAGCGGTCTACTTCTCGTTGCCGTATTTTTCAACCAATTCGGTTGCACGGCGTTCTGCTAAAGTTAGCTGGCTGCTGCTAAGTAATGCTTTAACGCCATCTCGCCGCAACTCCGCATTCTTGATACTTGCCGAGGCAATATCAAACCATGCGTACGCTTCGACTCTATCCATTGGCACGCCTTGACCGGTCTCGTAAGCCATCCCGAGCCAGACCTGAGCATCAGATTGCCCCTGCTCCGCTGCCAAAAGGTACCACTTCGCCGCTGCTGCAGCGTCTTCCCTCACGACATCCCCCTCTGCATAGAGCCTCGCGAGCGTCAACTGAGCATCCGCGTCCCCAGCCGCTGCGGCTTGTTTCACGTCGTCAAAACCCGCGAAAGCTGTTGACGAGCCACCGTTCCCTGTAACGGGAATAGTTTGCTCCTGATTACACCCAACTAACGCAACAATAGCCACACAAAAAAGAGCAGACTTGAAAAGATGCACCTTCGCTCCAATATTTGGAAATGATTACCGATAAGAGTGTACAAAATTTATGCCGCTCGAGCAGAGCGACTTTGCGAAAACTCACTAGGTGTTTGCTACCCGACTATCCAACAACAAGAAACAACAAGACCCATATTTAATCCCGGTAAAAAGCAGAGCCCCGTTACTAGTGCAAAAAAAGCAGGCAGCCACCAGTAACAAGAGATAACCAATCCGCCATGATGCCCCATGAACACGGTCTAACTTCGACGTGATGCTCTTCATTGGTTTGGATGTACACGCTCCCTTTGTCGTGATTGCCAGTCCACGCGTCACACTGACGGCAGCAACTGTGAAGAACCCCATATTCCGATACAAGTTTTAAAAGCAGTCGGTTACGCGACTGCCTCAGGGTTCATTTAACACAGTCGCAGATCTGATTGGAAACTCAAAGAAGGTCAGCGCCGCGATGTTATTTTCTCCCAGAATGATTGCGTCCTTCTGCTTCCACTTGCCACCCTTGATGTAGGACAGTCTTTTCGCAGTCGTCGGAGCAGCCAGTTTCAGCGTGATGGTATTGCTGGCTCCACTCACGGAGAGCAATTCTGCACGAGCGTCATCAAGATAGAATCGCCCGGCAACTTCGCCGTGCCACGTCACGTCTTGATCGAATTTTAGCTTGAGTTCGTCTCGTCTGTCACTTGTGTAAGAGATGCTCTGGATATTGGGTGGGGTGATCGACACACCGGGTTCAAGACCGTAGTTGTGTTGGCTTACAAGCGGGAATAACTGCCTTGCCATGACTGCATAGCCTTCCGGTGGGTAGTGGCAACCGCCTCCCGGTCGAATACCGAGCGTCGACATAATGCTCATGTTTGAGAATTGTCTTGGCAATTGTCGCTGAATTTCACGCAACCGGTCGTTTTCCACGGATCTGGCACCACATGCACCCGGCCAGATCTGGTGGATGTAATAGTGTTTGATATTTGGGTAGTCTTGCTTCCACGCCGCCGCAAGGCGAACAAAAAGCTCCTGATAATTAACCCAGCCAAAAGTACCGGTTGCGCCAGACGGTCCTTGGTCGTTCTCTCCCTGATGCCACAGCACAGCGCGAACTGCGTGCGTCAATCTCGCCTGCTGTAGACGCCATAGCAGCCTCCCGTAGATAGTACTCACATCCGTCGCATCAGCATCATTTCGCTGATGCTGATCAATTCGAGTTCCACCTTGGGCGCCATTGATAAAACAAACGGGAATTTTATGTTTTTCGATGAGCAGCCTGCCCAATTCAACGCCCCAGTAGCCAATCTGACAATGATGATGGCTTTCACCGCCGTTAAAAGACAAGGCGTCACCCCAAATTGCATCCCGGGCTCGGTCCTTGTTCGTACTGGGTGTGCCGAAACTACGAAGCCAAAAACTCCGGAAAGGATGAACAACTCTTTGGTCTGTCCAAGCCTCGGCGTTGGACTGGCCCTGAATCACGAAAACATCCCCACACACCAAATCCCTGGCCTGATCCAGAACCGATTCAACGCCACCACGTTCCACACCAAACTCTGTTCGATACGCGATAAGCCCAGCCTTCAGCTTGGTTGACAACGCATACTGGTTCCCGGCAGTAACGCGTTGTCTCTTCGTGTCGATCAACGTGTCGCCGGCATAAAGCTTCAGGAAAACGGAATCAGCTTGTTCCTCAAGCCTGCCCCTGCAATGAATTGTTCCCTCGTTGTTATCGTCGCGTCCATAGAATTGGTAATCCACGGGCTTTTCAATGGCAGACGGCATCCTTTCAACCCATGAATCATACTTTGGTTCGACAACCCGCAACTGTTTAGACAGCGACACCGCCGCGCCACCATTATCGACGGCTAGGTTGACAGTCAGGACGCCACTGTTTTGCGCCCGCTTCAGCACGAGCTTTCCGGCTTCGACCTTGCTGACCGTGGCCATACCCGACACATTCCAAGAATAATTCAGGTCGTCTGCGTCAGTCGATTTCAGCTCCGCGAGGTTTTTAATGAAGGGCGATATTTCAAGCTCATCTCTACCATTCCAAGTCTCAGGAATAATCAGCGCGACCTCAGGATTCGGTAAATTCTCCTCGATGGTAATTCGGACGGTTCTGCTTTTCGTCCCGGATGCAAACACAGCCTTGACCTGCAATGCAACGGTTTTGTTCTTGGCAACGCGGCCAGTGTTAAACCTATAGTTGAAACGGTCCACGGCCAGAACCTGTTCTGTGCCACCATCCTTGAGCAACCAGTAAATCTTCCTGGCCCCTCCGGCTTGTGCAGACAGGCCAATCGATGTTCCTTCCTTCATCGTCAAACTGGACTGCGACACCGAAAAGACATCACCGTCCTGCACAAGGGGTCCGACGAGCGACTGAAGCTGTTTCTGATTTTCATAGCAAAGTTTTAGCCAGTCACCCGAACGTCCCACCGACTCAAAACGCACTTCGTCAAGAGCACCATTGAAAGGTCCACGTTTGTTTCCGTGGTCACCAAGATCGACTCGCGTTGACTCAGGTGTCTTCAAAATCCCGAGTTTACTGACCACGCCACCGTCGTTGTTGATCGTCTTATCCAGAACGCCGTCAACATAAAAACGCACCATATCCTGCGATACGCTCATGGCCACATGACGCCATTCGTGCCGAGGCAGCTTGCTTGCGGCTCGGGGATCAAAGCCATAAAGATGAAAACGCGGCTGACCAATTCCCGTCATGGACAAATAAGACAGACCCATATTCGGCCTCACCCCAGGCTCAGGCTCACCCCATCCGCCAATCGTCGCCGATGCCCAATTGTGGCTTTCGAAACTCTCAGGCTTGATCCAAGCCGAGAGTGTACGGTCTGCGTTACCTGAAGGCATGCATCTTACCCGTCGATCGCGTTTTGCACCGGGCTGGCGGATGACAAGAACCTTATTCTTGCCAAACTCTCGGGCGTCGCCGATGACGCCCATCGTAGTGATGGTTGCCTGACCAGGACTGTCGAAGCCATCGAGATTATTGGAAGTGGCGTCTTCCAGACTGTTTCCCAAATGCCAAACAGCGGCGAACCCTTCCGTGGTCTGAAACACCTCTTCTCCGTTGCTTTCACTCAAAGCCGCATCATTTCCCCAATGCATCCTGATCGCCTGCTGAGCATTACCCCTTATAATCGGGATTCGAACCCAGATATCAGCGTTGCCAACCACAGCGTCCCATCGTTCGATCTGGTACGCCAGTGCTTTGCCATTTGCTGAGAACCGAACGTCCTGCCCGCGTGGCATCGCCTGCGTGAAATCGAAAAACTCTTTGTTCAGCCGAACCAACAACGGAAAATCTTTCGCCAACGCTGTGGACGGCAAATTTGCGCCACCGGGTGTTGTGATGATGTACATCAATCCTGTGTGTTTCCAATCGCCATATTTCCCAGGGTTCTCTGTGAACTGCGTCTCGCGGCGCTCTGCCCGCGTCTCTGGGACCGCAGCAGCCAACATCGCAACCATGATGAATAGCAATTTACAATTCATGACGAAAGTTACTCAAATCAAGAACAGAACGATGAAACCTGACAAAGCAGGCTAAGAATTGGGAATGGAGGGTGAGATTATAGTCGACCACCTCGGCAAACTGGGCCACCCGATTGCAGTATGCCGGACTTGCTGATGCCTTCCTTTCCGTCCTGTCTCACAACTGTCATCCTCACTAGCCGGATGTAACTGACAGCTGTAGCCACCTCAAACGGGCATCAGTCAGATCACGTCACCTGGTTCCGGTCTGCCAAGCCCCAACCAACTCAAAAGCATATGCCGCCGTGCCAACACGAAGGGCGGTTAAAAAGACGTTCACCGGCAGCAGATATTCCGTGAAAAGCTGGGTAGCCCTCGGCGGTTCATCGGCTCACGACAGGATTTCTTTAATGACGTGTCCGTGAACATCAGTCAAACGGCGATCAAGGCCGTTGTGCCTGAAAGTAAGGCGTTCGTGTTCTAAACCAAGCAAGTGCAGAATTGTGGCATTAAGATCATGAACCGATGAAACGTTATCAACTGCCTTGAAACCAAGTTCGTCCGTAGCTCCGTAACTGACCCCGGGTTTGATCCCTGCACCACCAAGCCACGCAGTAAAACCAAATGGATTGTGATCCCGGCCCTGCGCACCCTTCTGAAACATTGGCATGCGTCCAAATTCCGTACACCAAACAACCAACGTGTCTTTGAGCAAACCTCTCTGTTTCAAATCTTTGAACAGTGCAGCGGAAGGCTGGTCCATGATTTCACCATGCACGTCATACTGCTCTTTGAGTTTTGAATGCCCATCCCAATTAAGTTTGCCGCCGCTGGCGTACGCTCCGTTGAACAACTGAACGACACGCACTCCTTTTTCAATCAGCCGCCTGGCCAAAATACAATTCCGTGCGTAACCCGCTTTAAGCTCGTTGGGTGAATCAGCACCGTAAGCAGCCAAGGTTGCCGGCGACTCTGTTTTCAAGTTGCTGATCTCAGGGACAGACAATTGCATGCGTGCCGCCAGTTCATAACTGGCGATCCTTGCTGCCAGGGAATCATCACCAGGATGCTTTTTCAGATGCTCACGATTCAGCTTTTTCAGCAACTCTCTGGCCGCTAAGTCCTTTGCTCCCGCGAATACTTCAGGCGGTTTCAAATTTTGGATCGGATTCGAGGAGCTAAAGGGAGTGCCTTGAAAGACAGCAGGAAGAAAACCCGGCCCCCAATTATTGACACTCGCCTGAGGCACCCCGCGTGGGTCGGGAATCGCAACAAACGCTGGCAAGTTTTGATTCTCCGAACCAAGTGCGTACGTTACCCACGACCCGAGGCTTGGAAAACCATCAAGTACGAATCCCGTGGAAAGAAAATTTTCTGCAGGACCATGAGTGTTCGACTTGTTCGTCAAGGTGTGCACAAAGGCGATATCATCAACGATCCCTCCCAGATGGGGAACCATGTCCGACACCATTTTCCCGGTTTCACCGTAAGGCCGAAACTTGTACTGTGGCCGAGCAAGGTTTCCAGCTGGCCCTTGAAAGGTGACGGCAGGACCTCCCTCCAAAGGCATGCCATCCCGCTTGATCAGTTCCGGCTTGTAGTCGAATGTCTCCAGTTGACTGCATGCTCCTGCACAAAAAATGATGAGAACATTTTTTGCTTTCGGTTCGTTGTGTGGCTGCCTGAGCGCATGAGGATTTTTGGGGTCAATTTTCGGCTTCGCTAAAAGCCGATCACCTTCAAGCAGATTTGCAAGCGCGATCGATCCGGCAGCCGTCCCTGTTTTCGCCAAGAAATCGCGACGTGATAAAAACTGGCGACCCACAGTGCTTAGGATTTTTGATGAGGTTCTATTCACGCAATCAGACCCTACGGCAACATCAAGAATTCATTGGAATTGAAAAGTACTCTTGCCAACGTTGGTAGCCCATGTTCTTTCACAACTTGCCTTGCTAGCTCAAGTTCTGTTGAGTTGGGTTCCCGCTGAAAAATGCGGCGGTACGCATTCACCACTTCATCACTCATACTACCGCCCTCACTTTGTATCACACGGGAGAATTCAACGGCGGTATCCGCGATGAAGTCACTATTGAACAAATTCAGCGCTTGGATGGCGGTGGTTGAACGACCGCGGCGTGGCGCTGGTTGTCCAGCATCCGGGCAGTCAAATGCACCAAAAACGGGCACGGACTCCATCCGCACCTTATGAGCATACACCATCCGACGCAGCCCTTTTTCTTCAAAGTTGTTGACGGGCGGAAAACCACTTAGTCCCCCGCGCGATTTAAAAAAGTCAAATCCCGGGCCGCCCATTTTGTAATTCAATCTCCCACTGACCTGTAGCAGAGTATCACGGATGATCTCCGCCTCGACACGTCGGGCTGGGTAACGCCACAACAAACGGCAGTCAGCATCGACTTTTTTCGCTTCCAGATCAATTCGGTTTGACTGCTGCCAAGTTTCTGATGACAGAATTCGCCGGTGCAGGTGTTTCAGTGACCAGCCATGGCTCATCAGATCATGTGCCAACCAATCCAACAATTCCGGATGAGAAGGCTTGGCACCATTGAGCCCAAAGTCACTGGCCGTCTCAACAAGTCCGATACCAAAGTGAAATTGCCAAACCCGATTTACGATGATACGAGCGGTAAGCGGATTCACCTTTTGGGTAATCCAACCAGCCAGCGTCTCACGCCGTTCGCTTTCTGCCGCGTCTTGCGGCACGCCAAAGGAACCAAACAGTTCAGGAATTCGAGGCTTGACGATACGCCCAGGCTGCTCGGGGTCTCCGCGTGACAGTAGATGCGTTTGGTCGGGTTCAGCAAAAACCCCAGCATACACCATCTCTTTTTTTTCCAGGTCAGCCCGCACCGCTTCCAATTTCTTCAATTGCTGCACGGTCGCTGTCAGGTCAGACCCGGTACCGCCTCCTGCGTTACGCAACCACGTGGAAACCTCATCAAATTTTGTACCAAAGGGCATTCGGTCACTGGCGTCTGCGACCGTGCGTACTTCGCCCAATTCGTCTTCTATTTCGATCTTATACCGCACAGGTAAACGGTCCTCGAACTTTCCAGTCCGGTCTCGTCCCCACACGACTCGATCGACCAAAACCGGCTGATTGAATTCAACCTGAACCCAACCTTTCCCCTTCTCGTTTGATATCCAACTCCGGTCATTACTTGTCTGCCCATCATTCACATGCTTCAACTGATGCTTGCCGGTATCAGAATAATTTCCAGACGACGTTGCCACGACCCCAAGCGAGGCGAGGGCAATATTTTCCGTCGTCCCGGCAGCAAAAACTTCAAGCTCATCAATGCATGGCTCGTGACGATTGTCATTTGTCGTTGCGAAGGAAGTGAACCTTAACCGCTTTGCTCGCACCGCCTGAAATCGTTCTGTATTTTTACGAAAGTTGACAGGAACCCGTAACTGCGGGGTAGCTACTGTCTCCTTGGTTGCTTTTTTCTCTTCTGTTTCCTGCAGTACTAATACATCCGTCGTAATGCCCGTTCCCGTCTCTCCTCCCCGCAGCACAAGACGTGAATTTTTCTGCAACTGGTATTTGCCGACATGGAGGAGCCCACTCCACTGCGGCACACGTTCGGTCTCACCTTTTGACTGACCGCGGACGAAGTACTGGTCAACATTTGCGAGCTCTTGCTGGTCCCCCGTTGTTTCGAGGTTGCCATCCAAATCGAGAACATAGCGTGCATCCCGAGTGTGAACCCCGCTACCATGAGCTCCCCAGGAAATCCAGACGCTAAAGATGCCTTCGACCGCAGGATTGAATGACATCACGTTCTTGCCTGAACTATTATTCCACCATGTGTAGCCATCGCTAAAATTTGGCAAACGATCAATTGCACCAAGGTCGTCAGCAAAGCCTCGTTTGGAACCCGAAGGATTTTTTCCGGGGCCATTGGGCTTCACAAAGTGAGTGGTCCGCTGCTCATCTGTTTCATCAATGATCAGAGTCCGCCCTCGGAATGCAACTGGCTCATGCTGTGAGAGACTGGCTTTCACCTGCTCAATCTGTGGCAACAACTCACGCAATTGTGATTGCCGTTGCTCGAAACTTCCATCTTCGATCGCACGGTCGCCGTACCGCACGCCAGCAAAGAAAGCTTGCATGGAGTAATAATCTTCCTGACTGAGTGGATCGAACTTGTGGTCGTGACACCGTGCGCACCCGAGTGTCAGTCCGAGAAATGTTGCGCTCGTACCGACGACGATTTCATCCAGCGAATCCTGACGCGCGAGACGTTTTGATGCATCGTCCTTGCCAATCTGGCCCGGCAACAGCACGGGTGCGGCAACCAGAAACCCCGTCGCCGCATCCTCGCCATAAAGATCACCCGCGATCTGGTCTCTGACAAATTGGTCATACGGCTTGTCATGGTTGAATGAACTAATGACGTAATCGCGATATGGCCAAGCATTCGGGCGTGCCGTGTTGACTTCAAACCCGTGTGTGTCAGCGTACCTGACAATGTCTAACCAGTACTGCCCCAAACGCTCACCATAACGCTCGCTGTCTAACACCGATCCCACAACCTGGTCGAACGTTCCAGGATTAGCTTCCAATGCCATTGCTTGTTCCATGGACGGTAACAATCCATGCATGCTCAGATACAGTCGCCGCAAAAGAGTTGCAGTGTCAGCTTTCGGCGCCAGGTTTAGTCCCGCGTCACGCAGTTTTCTCTGGATGAAAAAATCGACGGGATGAACATTCTCCGGGAGCTTTGCATTACGAATTTTCTGGAATGCCCAATGCTTACGGGGATCCAACTGGGGCGTTTCGCCAGCGGGACTTTTGGCCCCAGCATCAATCCAATCCGTTAAGATTTCGATTTGCTTGTCCGTGAGCGATTCGCCGTCCGGTGGCATACGATCAAGCGCATCGGTTGCATTCACGCGTTGCACCAGCAGGCTGTGTTGCGAATTTCCTGGGACCACAACTGCCCCGGAATCGCCTCCCGCTCTCACCAGACTTCCGGCATCAAGTCGCAACCCCGCCTCCTGTTTCAAAGGCCCATGGCACGCCCAGCATTTCATTTTCAGCAAGGGCTTCACATCACGTTCGTAATCAACCTCAGCCCACAAAGCCGTAGGCCATAGAAAGATAACAAAAAGCAATATACGTAGGATCATCATGCTGTAGGTGCAGGCGGCATCTTGCGAGGTGGGAAGGGACCAGCATTCTCGTCCTCCTCCAGAATACTTAAAATTGCCCAGCTCCGCCTCCACATGGACGCCACACAATTGCATTTGTTTCCCCTGCTCTTGGAAAACAGCACAACGCCGGGCCAAGGTATTCCTGTTCGGACACTGTTCTTGGCTGAACTTTCTTCACCGAGCCCCAAACACATGGCTTGCATCAGTCATTCTCTTTTTCCTCTTGATCAGATTCATCGTCCTTGGCCTCAGATTCATTGTCACGACCAGCCCCGCGCCGTTCACGTTCCATCTTTAGTTCTGCCTGTCGATAGTAATTCCACATTCTGCGTTCCGCCTCAAGGTACTGTTCTTCCATTCGTTCCCGACTGATTTTTCCCGCCGCAAACTGCTGACGAAGCCGCTCACCATTTTGACGTATTCGTGCTTCAATTCCCCGATGCAGTTCCCGCAGCTCATCATTCTTTCGCTCAGAAGGAGCATCAGTGCTATCCTTGTCGCGTCTACGTTCAAATTCCGCTTTTCTTGCTTCCCCCAGAATTCTTCGTTGTACAGTTTTGTACTCCCTCTCCATTTCCTCGCGGTTAATGTCTCCTGTTGCAACCTTGGCTCGCAGATCCTCCCCATGGTACCGAAGCCGTTCCTCAACTGCGTTCCGCAACTGCTCGCTAACCTCAACGTTCCATTGTTCTTCATCTGACTGGTGGTCCCTCGGGCGGCGTTCATTTCGGCTGTCATCATTCGCCTCTCGCTCGCCATGCCTGTGCTCATCACGCTCACGCGACTGCCCCCACGTCAGTACCTGTCGATAGTGAGACTCTATTTTCCGACCTGCCGACTCGTACCTTTCCATCGCCTCTTTCTTCGAGATATCACCATCTGCAACTTGCTTTCGCAGCATTTCCCCATAGACCTTCATGCGTTCTTCAAGCTGAATTTTCAACCTCGCATGAGAGCCAATCTCTCTGTTAGCCCGTAACGCATCCATCATCGCTTCGGCCTGAGCTAAATTTATTTCACCCTCGGCAACCGCATTGCCCAATCGCCGTTCAACCGCGACAAAATCCTGCGAAAAGACGACACCCTGAGGAAGCAACCCTACCACCAATACTAGAGCACCACCCGCCAAACAACGTGGCAACATAGTCATCGACTCCCGTGAAACAAACATTTCAATTCTCCAATCAAGAACACTGCCATTAGTAATGGCATCTAAAAGCCTACCAGCCGCCGGAACGCAGGCCAACGCATCGACTTTGTCACATCTGCCGCCCCACCAAAAGTCCAAATTTTCATCAGGCATACATCACTGCGAGAAGTGAAAACGCACCACCATCCGCCCTGTCCCTGTCCCTGTCCCTGTCCCTGTCCCTGTCCCTGTCCCTGTCCATCGCGGGACACGAATCCTGCATCCATGCCCCATGAGACAACGACTTAAAACGGTAACGCATGGCCTCACCAGATCATCATAGACGGAACTACGCCCAGCGTTCGGCACAACTTCGCAATTATCTGCTGAACCTCGCGTAGGGCAAACACCGCGGATCCCTGCATGCATGACACCGCACCTATTCCGATGATGGACCCTTCATTAACCTGTGGATCACCCTTGCCACGAGACGTTGACGTTCCTAGCGACCGCTACGACGCCAGCACCGAGCGGATCGAGGCAGTATTTTTTTGATAAACTTACTACGTTGACTGCAATACACCAGAACGCCTTAGCATGTCCGACACTCCGAAACGAGTTCAATCAGACACTTCTTTTTTCACCTCAGGCATTGCGTCTCAGTGGATTATCGCGGGCATCATTTCAGCGTCCGCTAGATTCATCCCGATTCCGTTCCTTGATGAAGTCGTGCAGTACAGATGTCGTCGACACACAGTAAAAACGACAATAGAATCACACGCAGTAGATCTCGACTTGAGTACCGTAGAGCCGTACTACAACAACCCATCGGGATGTTTCGTTGGTTGCGTGGGAATGATTCTCTTGCTGCCGATCAAATTACTTCTCTTTCCATTTCGAAAGATCGTAGCTGTGGTAACCTCTTTTCGTGCGGTACCACTTGAAATCATGCGAGTCTATCTAATTGGGCGCACGCTGGATCGCTATCTCAGCAACGGCAATTTCGGACAGTCGGAAAACAGCTTGCGGATTGATGATAGTGTTTATGCGGCTCGCATGCGGTCTGCGTTCGAACAAGCCTTTGCACGAATGGACATGCATGTTGTGCTTTCTGCCATGCAGGATGCTACCGGCGGATTTAGAGAATTGATAACTACAGCATTCGTTGGTTTAAAAAGCGTTTTTGAACGCGATAACAAATCGGCTAGTGTCTTTGTTGCTGAACCCGAAGTTAAGGCTGAAGCTTCGAAAATACAACAATCGTTCTCGCGGGCGGAAATGGTCGCTCTGTTTGACAAATTCGATCTCCGTTTCGACAATGCCATGAAAGACGCCAGCTAGTCAAGACTTAGTACTTTTTGACAACATGAGTTGAGCCTGCACAGAATCAACGTCGTGCGGCGCAGAGCCGGCAAATCTGTGCTACGCAGAACGCGTCAGCCTCACACCATTCAGTTAAAAAACCTGTTTTTGTTGATCCTTTGTTCGATCGAGAAAACTGCCGAAATCGCACTTTGTGTACTTCCGTATTTCTTGAATTTTCGCTTTGGGGCACACTCGCAGAAATACCGATAGCATGATGTCGCAGGTTGGCGAGCCCCTCCCTGTTCCAAACGCACTTCAGGTCTCTGTTGCAGGCAACTAGAATCAAGACAGGGTCCTTGCGTCATCATTCCCAGCAACGAATCACCAGGAAACACGTGAACTTCACTCACTCCGAGGCATGGACCGGATACAATCCTCGTTGTCATCAGGCAACACAGAAACCGCTCCTGGGCCTTGGTGTTGTCGGTGATTTACTAATCTTGCATGCATCCTTAGCCACGCCTTATGCTCACCTGCCACCGCCTTCATTTCTGTATCGCATTTTGCATTTCATTCCTACCGCACATCACTCCGGGTGCAGAAACAGTCCTTCTGCCACCGCACAATTTCACCATCCCGGAGGGATACGAACTAAAACGCGTAGCTGAATCGCCTTTGGTGAAACGCCCGATTCACATGGGCTTCGGCAATGACGGCGCTCTTTATGTCACCGACAGTTCAGGGAATACAGCCAAAGCCCCGATTCAGCTGAAAGACCCCCAACATCGAGTCGTGCGTCTTGTCGACCAGGACGGGGATGGTGTCTTTGATGATTCGACTGTCTTTGCAGAGAATCTTCCTTTTCCTGAGGGAATCCTGGTACACGACGATGCTGTCTACGTCGGAGCTCCACCTCACATTTGGAAACTGCGTGACACTGATGGCGACCATCAAGCAGATGAACGCTCAGTATGGTTTGATGGTGGCTCCATCGAAGGGTGCGGTAATGACATGCACGGTCCTTACCGAGGACCCGATGGCTTTTTTTATTGGTGCAAGGGTGCATTTGCTCCACAAAGCCACGAGCTGAGCAGTGGAAAGACACTGAAGTCCAGCGCTGCCCATATCTATCGCGCCAAACCTGATGGTTCACAACTCGAAATGGTCATCACCGGCGGGATGAATAATCCTGTCGGGCTGGCATTCAGTGAAACAGGGGAGCGTTTTCTTAGCGGTACGTTTTTTGACCTGTCGCAGCCTGGCAGACGTGATGGAATTTTACACGCTGTTTATGGCGGCACGTACGGTCGAAAGAACCCTCGCGTGCTGAACCCTCATCCCAACACGGGAAATTTGCTGCCAATCCTGAAGCAACTGGGACCTGCCGCCCCGTCGGGCATGTCAATGGCCCGCAATCCCATCGGTGGTTTAAGTGGGAATTTGCTGTGTACCGAATTCAATACACGTAGAATTTCGAGGCACCAGCTGTCTCGAACTGACTCGTCTTACTCCGCCCAGACAAGCA
>JACLAC010023513.1_pt1 | contig 17456 bp, 14 predicted proteins | sample 8027881 | NCBI WGS metagenome assembly JACLAC01 (sample SAMN15725517, study PRJNA655200) | protist metagenome | isolation source: fluorescence activated cell sorting (FACS) single amplified genomes of... | place: Spain: Blaines Bay Microbial Observatory, Mediterranean Sea | collected 2016-01-19
GCCGACACCTTTAACCACCGGATCCAAAAGTTTCAACCATGAGGTTATGTGTCGCGTTGTTGTTGTGGTCTTTGCTCGCAGTAGGAGCTGAGGCGCAACGCGAAGGTAAGCGGCGATACAGCCTTTGGGCCAAAGAGAAGATCCGCTATCTCAATGCCAAAATAACTGTTGACCCCTACGATAGGCATCTGCGGGTGCTGTTGGCCAATGCCTATTTTGAAGATGGGCAGAAATACGAGGCCAAAAAACAGCTTGCAGAAGCGCTAGCACTCGATCCCAACTATGCAGAAGCGCATTGCAATCTAGCCGTTATCCTGCAAGGTCAGGGGTATAAGAACGAAGCCAAACACCACTTCGAAGAGGCTTTGCGGTTAGATTCATTGATGGTCGAGGCGATGGCGGGTTATGGTGCTTTGCTCTGTCGTATTGAGCGCCAGGCCGAAGGGCTCGAATATCTGGAAAAAGTGGTGGTGACGCAGCCGGACCACGTCGGCGCTCGTTTCAATATGGCGGTGGCCTACCACAAGGTCGGCGACTTTAGGAAATCCATCGAACACCTGGAGATCTTGCTGCGCACCGATTTCAAATATCCCGGTGGGCGTCGGGCGCTGGCCCGCGCCTACTATAGTCTCGGACTTTTACGTTTGCAGGCCCAACAGCCGGATTTGGCGCTCGAAGTACTAGCCAAGGCTGTCGAGTACGAACAAGACAGCGAGGATATGTTCTTCGCTAAGGGCCTGGCTCATATGGACGGCGGCGATTTGCTCGGGGCAGAAGAGGCGTTCAAGCAGGTTGTGGTGTTGGAGCCCGATCACATTCCAGCTATGCATAATTTGGCAACGGTTTGCGAAAAATTGGACCGCTTCGAAGAAGCGGCGGAATACTATCTTAAGGTTCAACAATTGGCGCCACATCTTTCGACGATAGAGGCGGTAAAACACGCGACTTACAAGGTTGAATACCTCTTGGAATAGGCCGCAACAGGCTGGGTGCAAAGTTGACTTTCTGCCGACAAATCCGTAGACTTGACGTATCAAGCCTTTTACAGCGAATTTTTTTTGTGAGAGCGGATATGAGTTGCTGAACTTGCTCCTTTTCGATCGCGCGTTAGCGAGTGGTTGCTGGGAAGTGGTTTCAGTGACGGCTCTTTTTTTATTTTACTAAGCGAGTACAATGGCCAAAGAAGAAGCAATCGAAGTCCAGGCAGTGGTCAAAGAAGCCCTGCCCAACGGCTATTTCAAGTGTGAGATGGAAAATAGCCACGAAATCCTGGCCCATATCTCTGGCAAGATGCGCAAATACTATATCCGCGTGCTGCCGGGCGATCAGGTCACCGTCGCGCTCTCGCCCTACGATTTGAGCCGCGGACGCATCACTTTCCGCAACCGCTAAAACTCCAGCGGCCTGCAACCCTCGGGTGCGGGTTGCTCCGTGTGCTCAGGGCGTCCGCTTTACGTCTGCCCTACCCGATATCCGGTTAGTTATGCTAAGAATCCGCTTCGCGCCGAGGTTCTTTTGCGCGTCACTATTGTGGGGTTCGGGCTGTCCCATTTCCTTTTTTACATTGCCATCCCGTTTGTTGAGCGATCGGTATGCGAGGATACTATGGTTACGATTGGGATGAATTACGAAGTCCTGAAGGGCAAGGAGGAGGTCTTCGAAAAGGCTTTTTCGCGCGTAATATCGACATTGGAAGGTATCGATGGCCATGAGTCTTCCAGACTGCTCAGAGATGTGCACCAGGCGCGCAATTACGCGATTCATTCAAGGTGGTCGGACGAAGAGAGCTTCAAAGCGTTCGTGGCCTCGGAGCAATTCGCCAAAGTTACCGATTGGGGCAAGGAGCAGGTCCTGGCCTCGCGACCAGAGCATGTAGTTTACAGGACTGAGGACTGAGGACCCAAAGTTATGGGCAAGGAAGAAAAAGAGGTAGCGGCTTATCGGTCTTGGCCCTTCCAGGAGGCGGCTCAGATCGTTAAGCGTCGCCATCCCAACGGTGATCGCCCTGTGCTTTTCGAGACTGGTTTTGGCCCGAGCGGCCTACCGCATATAGGGACTTTCGCCGAAGTCGCACGCACGACGTGGGTGCGGCGGGCTTTCGAACACCAGACTGGCATCCCAACTCGCTTGCTGGCCTTCAGTGACGATATGGATGGCTTGCGCAAGGTGCCGCTCAATCTGCCGCAGTCGGAGATGCTCGAAACCCAGCTCGGCAAACCGTTGCACTCGATCCCCGATCCCTTTGGCGAGCAGGATAGCTTCAGTGGTTATATGAACCACAAGCTGAGGGAATTTCTCGACACCTATCGCTTTGACTACGAGTTTCAGAGCTCGTCGGAGGCCTATAGACGTGGCGACTTCGACGAGGGATTGCAAATACTGCTTGACAAGGTCGAAGAGGTGCGCCAATTAATCGTGCCGACGTTAGGTGAGGACAAGCGGATGGCCTGGTCGCCTTTTTTCCCCACCTGTCCGCAATGCGGCTCGGTTTACAAAACCCGCGTCACAGGCTATCACCCCGAACGGCAGAGCCTCGATTATGTCTGTGATGGCGAGCTCGGCAGTGCCCGCGGCTGCGGGGCAGACGGTGAGTTGTCGGTACTGGGCGGCCGAGTAAAAGTCGGCTGGAAGGTCGATTGGGCTTTGCGGTGGTTCACTTACGAAGTGGACTACGAAATGTATGGCAAGGATCTGGTCGACTCGGCGAGGCTCTCCGGTCGGATTGTGCGGCTGATGGGCAAGCAACCACCGGTTGGGCTGACCTACGAGCTATTCCTTGACGAAGAGGGCAAAAAGATCTCAAAAAGCGTCGGCAAGGGGTTGACCGTTGATGCTTGGGTGCAGTATGCGCCGATCGAGTCGCTGCTCTATTATATCTACCAGAATCCAAAACGGGCCAGGAGGCTGTTTTGGGACGTCGTGCCCAAGTGCGTCGATGATTATCTCGATGCATTGCGGCGCTATCCAGATATCGCTGACGAAAAGCGCCCGGAGCAGGACGTTTGGCATATTGGCGATCCCAGCGGAAGCGTGCCCGAATACGGGGCGCAGGTGAATTTTTCTACGGTCAATAATTTGATCGCCGCCCTCGGTTCGGACTCGGCCGATTTGCTAGTTGACTACCTTGAACGCTACGACGAGCAAGCGTCCTCTTATCCGCAGGTGTTGCAGTCGCTGGTCGAGAAGGGACACAATTACTACCGGGATTTTGTGCTGCCGAACAAAAAGACGAGCGATCCCACGGTCGAAGAACGAGCGCTATTGGGCAAGGTGGCTGAGCGTTTAGGTGTGGCCAATGGGGTGACGGAGGATGAACTGCAGGGGATTCCCTTCGATATTGCGCGCGAGGCGGAGGTAGAGCCAAAGGAACTGTTCCGCATGTTTTATCAGGTGGTGTTGGGGCAGGAGCGGGGGCCGCGGTTTGGGTCATTCGTCAAATTAGTCGGTAAAGAGCGAGTGTTGGAGATGCTGCGAGAGAAATTGTAAAAGGATAGCGGGCTCTTCGAAGATAACTGCGTAAAAAAGTCCCCTGGTGTTGCATGCAATTGCGCTGGACTGCATGGGGGATAGTTTGTAAGGCAACCCATTCAGATAGAATAAATACGAGTTTGGGAAAAAGATGTTGCATGTGTATTGTGGGGGCGATAAATTTCGCGCCTTTTTTTTGTGGAGTTTTTTTATGGAAGAACAACCGGATCTTTTTGCGAAGATCATGCCGCCGTCCAAACCCAAGCACGTTGAGCGATTGAAGGCTGTTCAGGAGGGATTGCCCGCGGGGTTGTATTTAGGCACGACGAGTTGGTCGAACGAGGATTGGGAGGGGCTAGTGTATCCGAAGGGCTGTCCGGCGGCAGATTATATCGAGCATTATGCCAAGGTTTTTAAAGGAGTCGAGATCGATTCGACGTGGTATCGGATTCCGTCGTCGAAGGCGGTCGAGGGGTGGATGAGGCGGACACCGGCGGATTTTCGTTTTACGGCCAAGGTGCCGCAGGTGATCAGCCATGAGAAGGGCTTGGTCGACTGCATCGGCGAGATGGAGGAGTTTCTTCAAGCGATGGAGCCGCTGGGTGAGCGGTTGGGGCCGTTGCTGATGCAATTTCCCTATGTCGCAATGGGGCAGGACGCACATGAGAACGAGCACGGCAGCGAGTTTCTCCGACGCTTGGCAAAATTCCTGCCGCAACTGCCGCTGGAAGATTTTCGTTTTGCGGTGGAAATACGCAATGGGCGCTGGTTGCGGGAAGAGTTGGTAGATTTGCTGCGCGAGCACGGCGTCGCGCTGGTGCTCAACAGTTATTATACGATGCCGGACCTTGGACAGTTGCAGAAGCGGATAGATCCGCGGACCGCTAATTTCCTCTATCTGCGTTTTTTAGGCGATCGCAAACGAATGGACGAATATGTCGACGGGCTGATCCGTCGCGGGGAGAAGCAGCGTCACTGGGATACATTGGTTTGGGACCGGGGCGCCGAGACCCAGCGTTGGGCGCAGCACGTACGAGCGATGGTAGAGCCCGAGCCGGGGCGGGAGGTCTATGCGTTTTTCAATAATCACTATGCTGGTTATGCGCCGGGTTCGTTGGGGGTTTTTGCTCGAGCGTGGAAAGAAACTTAGCCCGACTACGAATCCCTTCTAAGCGGGCAGCTCGATCTGTGGCTCGTCAGGATCCGGTCGATAAAGCAGCACGGTATTGCCGAGTATTTGGATCAGATGGGATTCGGCGGCAGCCGCGAGCCGGTCACCAGCCTCTTTGCGATCGAGGGGACAGCTGCGCTCGACGCGCACTTTGACTAACTCATTGTGGGTGTGGGCTTCGTCGAGCGATTGCAATAGAGCGGGAGAGATACCGTCTTTACCCAAGTAGACGGTGGGGCGGAGTTGATTGCCGAGGCCACGTAGATGACGTCGGGCTTTGCCGCGCAGTTCGGATTTCGTCATGCGATATGAGTTCCTCGTTAAAGTATGCTAATTAAATAATATCGATCAAAAACGATGAAGGCGGAAGACCTCTGGCGCTATCGCGCCGAGTTAGTGCACGGTATAATTTGTCTCGACGGAACCCGGGCGCAGCCGTTGCGAAATTGCCGCCTTGAGATAGCCCTTGATCAGCTGCCGGCCGAAGGGGGTTAAGACTGAGAAGCCCAGCAGGTCGGTCAAGAGTCCGGGAGTGAGTAATAGCAGACCGCCGGCAAGGATCAGTACGCCGTCAAAGATCTGCTCGCCGGGGAAACGCCCCTCGCTAAGACTGGCGCGCAAACGATGCAGCGCTTGCATGCCCTCGCGCCGTGCTAGCACGGCGCCCAAGGCACCCGTGCCTAATACTAAAGCGACGGTCGGCAGCATGCCGAGACGTTGGCCGACCTCGATCAGCAGTGCAAGTTCGCAGACCGGGACTATGGTAAACAGCAACAATAAGCGTAAGAACATGGTTATACTCTCCCCAAAAATCTGAATATATACGCCTCAATGGACTATGTCGAGGTGGGATGCTTTTTGCGAATCGGTATCAATGTATGAAAGATACACTTCTCGGGCTCAAAGTTGAGACATGGTCTGTTTCAATCGACTTCGATGCGCGCTATGGGCATCTGGATCGCCAACTGCGCGTCTTTTGCCATTTTGCTTTCCATCTTCCCTATAAGCCACTCGCGACCAAGTTGGTTACGGCTGCATCAACCAGGCTTGCCGATTGCAGTCATGGTCAACATTATTGTCTGGCTAAGGCGGTCTCGGCCCAAAATCGAAGGTATTCGCTATCTTGCTGTTGGGCTTTTTGCAATGGAGCGAGTAGCGGGTGGGGTAGGGACCCTAGTTTGGCCAGGGAGGATGCCGCGTTTTCTCGTAAGGGATCTTTGCCCAAGGACCAAGCCGTTACGGGGCGGGTGTCGGACAGGGCGGCGGCCAGTGCCCCCGCGGCTTTGCTGTTATGCGTGCCTATATTGCCCAATGCTTGGGCGGCGTTGCGCGCGACCCATTCATTGGGGTCGGACAATGCGGCGGTTATGGCCGGCGCGGCGCAGCCGGCGTTGAGGCCGATGCAGCCCAAGGTGGCGACGGCGGCGGCCCGCACATACCAGTCCGGATGATCCAATGCAGCACTCAACGCTGGAACGGCTGCGCTGCCGGCGCTGGCCAGGCCGTAGGGCAGATCGAGTTGGCTGGGGTTAGTGAAGTCGTTGCGTTTAAGGTTTGTTTGCCATTTTTCAGCCGCTTCGTTTTCTAAGCTTGCCAACAAGAGCGGCACGCCGTCGGTAGCACCCGAGCCCAAGGCGTAGGCGGCGTTGAGGCGGACTGCTTCGTCCGAGTCGGTCAGGGCGCTGACCAAGGCCGTGGTGGCAGGCTGAAATGCCGGGCCATACAAGCCGAGTTGCTCGGCCGCTCGTCTACGCAGGTCTGGATCCGGTTTCTTCAAGCCTTCAATCTCATTGGCGCTCGGTGTGCCGGCGGTATAGGAGATGTCATCCTTGCCGCCTTTATACAAATGCCACATATGCTGCCACAGATTGCGGTGCGGTAGATGTCGGTGGGGCAGGAGAGTCCAGTGCGGGTCGGTATGGTTCCACGTCGGCTCGCTGGGCTCTTCGGTGCGGGTGTAAAGAAACTTGAGCATAAAGCGCATGCGGTCACTGGTATTGGCGGTGGCCCGGTGCCATACTTCGTAGTGCGCGATAACTACAGTGCCGGCTTCGGCATGCAGATTGAGGCCCGGCAGGTCCGGTCGGACCTCCGTATAATATTGTGTTCCGGGCAGGATGGCAGTGGGGCCCATTTGGGGACTTACCTCTTGCGGATAATAAAAAAGCAGCAGGGAGCGGGTGCGGTGGTATCGTAGATTGCCACCCAACGGATAGTCTTTGTGCCAGCCTTGTGCATCGCTGCCAGGGCCCCAATCGTGGCATGCGCAGTGCCGGTCCAGTACGTGGTTGTGGCCGATAAGGCTAGTTAGCGCACCGGTCACTGCCGGGTCGGCAAGAACCTCGTTTAAATACGGGGCCTGCTCAAGCAAATCGTTGCCTGGGTTGCCGTGGCTTTCGATCATGTCCGCGAGGCGGCTGTAGGCGTCCAAGTGGAAGGCCTCATTTACGCTCTGCGGTTTTAATACAAGATAGCCATTTATGATAAAATCCTGCATCGCTTGGTCGTTGAGTAGGTTCGAAGGCATCGGAACGCGGTCTCCGTTTGATGATTCGTGTTCTTAAATCACGTTGAAAATTACAAAGAGCGTGCCAGGTGATTGGGTCGAGCCTTACGGGTTTCTTTATCGCCCCCGGGCCTACTGAGGTCTCGGCTTTATACTGGCGGGATGGCGTGTTTTAGCCGCCTCCGCTTATTCTGACCCTTCCTATGCGTATTTGCGGACTAACCCCTGGCTTTTGGCATAGCGAACGCGATTTCGGTTGGCGAGGGGTCGTAAGCGGTGCACTGCTTACGACCCCTCGCCAACCGGGGCAGACACTTAAATCGAAGCCAAATATACGGGCGCATAAAGACGTCCAACCGAGTCGCTACGGCGTGCTGGTGGTGGAATAGGTGCGCCGCGTGGGTCAGTCTTGGCTCATAGTTAGGTGGAGGGCCATGCAAAAGCGCGCCGGCCGTCGTGCCCGTAGGTCATGAGTGCTGTCCGCCGTGGTGACTCAGCCTCCCAACGGTAGGCGCCGTGACAGACTGCACCTGCCAAAAAGAACAGCACAGATCCGCGCCGGAGTGGAATGTGTCGGATCGGCGCGCGCTCGTTGCAAACCCGCACCGATTGTGGCAGGGGATAGCACGCTTTGTGACTACCCGGTATTACCACAAATCCGCCATCATCGGGCCCAACGTCGTTGAGCTGCCAAGCGACGTTGATGGCCGATTTGGTGTAGACGCGCCCGTTCATCATCTCGTAGAGTTTATCGATGCTGGTCGGGTTGGCATTGCCTGCGTGCAGCATCTGTCCACTCGAGCCTTTGACGTGGCACAAGGCCGTGTTCTGAGTTACCCTGTAGCCGGCTCCTATCATCCAATTCAGGCGCTGGATGATCGCCGGATGCGCCAGCATTTTATGGAACGGCGCATTGTGCGGCGCCGGTAGCTGAAACAAGTCTTTTAGGTCCGGTCGGCCCGTGCCCGAGATCGTCGGCGCTCCCGGTATGTCAGCAAGTGTCGCATCTCCGTCCAGCTTGTCGCCTCGGCCTCGGTACACCACGCGATCGAGATTAGCGTCTATGCCCGCTATGGCTGCGTCGATCCAAGCCTCGTCCATGACGTCCTCAACCACCAGGAAGCCGTGGGTGTCAAAAGCCCAACGTTCCGCATTTTCGTCTCGGCGCTCAAACTCGAAAGCAGAGGAGGCTCTCTGCGCTACGTCGGCGTCGTTGGCAGAGCTAAACCAAGTGACTGTACCGTCTGATAACAGCAGGCGAGAAGAGTCGCCACCGGCGAGCACAGTCTGCTCCGACTCGCCCAGCTCTTCTGCCCATGCGGGCAGCGACGACTTGTCCTGCCGGTCGGTTATTACCTGCGGTTGCGCTGTGCGCGCGATGAAATCCAGTACGAGTAACTCGCCGCCTTTAGCCTGTGAGGAGATGCCATGCAATGTGCTGGCAGTGCACAGTAGTATGTCGCCCGCTGTCAGTGCTGGGCGCTCAGCGAAGGGGCTGGAGGATGATAGCGGGGGGGCAGGCAGCGCGCTCTTGTGCGAGGAAGGCACTACCACCAGTGGGCATTCTCCGTCTGTGGAGTCGGTCAGTGCAATGGCCACCACCAGTCCCTGGCACTTTCGAATACGGATCTCTTCCCAGGAGCCGCCAGCCCGAGTGAGCTGGGTTCCGTCGGCGTTGTGGCCATTCCATCCTGCTACATTTATATACGCCCGTTCCAGGGAGTGTACGCCGCCTTCCAGATGGAGCGTGGCCTCGTCGTGCCCTGCGGAAGCAGAGATGTGCCTAATTGGGCCGTCCTGCCTATAGCCATTGCCACATAACTCGCGTATGTAGCGGCCGATGGCGCCGCTCTCGCTGCAGAGATCGCTCAGCCCCTCGCTGCTGTCCCGGCACGCAGACAATTGGTCCGAGTTGAGGACCTGTGGCAACACGACGAATCCGAGCGAGTCAAAGATGAATTCCTGCTCAACGGTGAAGATTGAGGGCTCGTGCCCATGCGTCGTCTCGTTCCAGTGGCTCACGGTATAAGTGTCGTGGCTCACAGTCACACCTCGAAAAGTTCGGAAGAGTAGACGGCGTTTTTTGCCATCTCGTCAACCCAGCTAACATCCGCAGCTGAGACGGCAAAAAAAACAGCGTTAGCGTATCTCACAACTACCGCTCCTAATTAAAAGAGATACGGTGAAAGTAATTCCGCATCGTATTTGATTCGTAATAAAACGAATATACGAATAGAGCGCTGTCTTACCACATAAATCAGCCGATCATGCTTTTCTACGGCCAAGAGCCGAAGCTATAATCCGCTGGGTTACAGCGCGGAAATCATCGAAGAAAGTATAAAATAACGGCACCAGCATCAGCGTCAGTACCATCGATGCTAATAGTCCTCCCATCATTGTCCGGCCCAAGGGCGCATAGGCTAAGCCGATCATCTTTGAATTGCCTACCGCCATCGGCAATAAACCAAAAGCGGTGGTAAAAGTCGTCATCAGAATAGGCCGGAAGCGGTGTTGTCCGGCTTCGAGCAGTGCATCAAAACGGGACTTACCCTCGGCCCGCAACCGATTGGCCAGGTCGACCAAGACGATTGCGTTGTTGACCACCACGCCGATTAGAATGATCGATCCAATCATCGACATGACTTCGAAAGGTGTGTCGGTTAGATAAAGGACCCAGTATACACCGAGAAAAGAAAACGGAATCGATACGATCACTGATAGCGGCAATAGGAACGATTCGAACAGCATACCCATCAGTAGGAAGACAAAGATTATCGACATCATGACTGCGAAATTCATCGATTCATTCTGTTCTTCTAGCCGAACGAAGCGATCGCCCTTATTCCAGCTGTAGCCGCGCGGCATCTCGAAACCTTTCATCGCCAGATCGATCTGAGCAAAGAGTTCCTGCGCCGAATCCTTGCTTGCACGAGCGCTGACGGTAAGCATGGTCCGCCGGTTTTCACGTTTTATCCCACCAAGCGTACGCTCAACATAAATATCCGCTAATGATTCGAGCGGCACCTCGCGTTCTGCGGCGGTAGTGAAGGTCATATTCCGAAGGTCCTGCAGATTCTGATCGTCGTAGCTTGCGAACTGTACGCGGATGTCGACCTCGCGACCGTCTGCGGTATGAAATTTGTTGACATTGGCGCCGCGCAAAGCGTAAGAAATCGTGCTCGATATCTCCCAGGGATTGACCTCGTAACGTTGCGCCTGTTCGCGGTCGAGCCGCACCTGCAACTCAGTGCTCCCACGATCCATATCGGTATTGACCGAGAGTAGACCGGGGATGCTCTCCAGTCGCCGTTCTACTTCTTCGGCTAAACCCATCAGTACCCGAGTATCTTCGCCGTATAAGGTCAAATTGACTAGTGCATTCTGCTCGGCGTTTTCCCGGTTGACCTGCAACCTGACACCCGGTGGAATTACGAGCCGTCGGCGAATATCCTCTTCGACCTCCTTGTAGTCGAGGTAGCCTTGCTCTCGCCAGCCCATCAAGATGCTTAGGTCATGCCACGCCACCTGATACCATTCGAGATCCTCTTCTTCAGCGAAAAAAAGCATTACTCGCCCTTGCTCTCTACTGAATTCGGTGCGCACCGATTCGACATTGTACGCATTCTTTTTTGCCATCAGCGTATCTTCGACGGCGAGCATATATTCTTCGGCTTGTTGTAGCGATTGACCCGAGGGCATCTCAAAAGAAAGAACCAACTGCGATTCGTCTCGCTCCTGCTTGTCTGTTCGCATCATACCGTTCATCGGGATCTGAATACTGGCCAATAGCAATAACGCAATGACAAAGGCGTCTAGGCGGTTTCGCAACACCCAAGCTAGCGAGCGCACATAATGTTTTCGGCACCATATGATTAGCCTTGGCTCTCCCTTCTGCTCTCCGGTTGCGAACTTTAATGTCGCTAAAGGAATGAAGAGTAAGGCGATCGCCAACGAAGCTACTAGACCGACGATCACCGGCAAGCCAAGGCGCAGCATCCAAAACGAAAGCTCTTCCACATCTCCCATTAGAATCAACGGCAAGAAGACCACCACCGTCGTCAACGTCGCCATCGTCACCGCCAGTCCGACTTCTCCAGCCCCTTCAATCGAAGCCTTGCGCGGATCTATGCCCTGTTGGCGTTTGTGATAGATATTTTCGACGATGACGATTGCATTGTCTACTACCAATCCAAGGCTCAGCAACAGCCCCATCATCGTCGCCATATTCAGCGACCAGCCTATGAAATAGAGTGCGGTAATAGTGACGAGAATAGACAAGGGAATCGCCAGGGTGATGATCATTGTGATACGCACCGCGCGCAAAAAGAAAAACAGCACCAGCGCCGCGAAGAGTCCGCCCCACACGCCTGAATTCTGCAAATTATATACCGATTTGACTACTTGCTCGCCCTGGTCCCAAAAGACCTTGAAATCGATCCCTTGCAGTTTGGGATGGGTCTTCAGTTTCTCCATTGCTTGCTGTACACCACGCGAGACCTCGACGATATTCGCACCGGAGGCCTTAATCACGGCGAATCCCTGCGACTCGCTGCGGTCAATTCGGTTAACCTCGTTTTTTTTCGGCCGCTTGTAGGCGACATCGCCTATATCGTCTAACTGCAACCGGCGCTCTGGATCGACAACTGTACCGGCTATCTCTGCGAGATCCTGATAACGACCGACTGAGCGCACGTAGATTTTTTTGCCGCCCTCGATCACCCAACCGCCGGGCATCGTCAAATTCTGGTCGCGCAGGTTGGAAATGGTTTCAAAGACATTGACTCCATGGCCGCGCACCTTGCCCTGATCCAACTCGACCAGTACTTCCTTGTTCTGCAAGCCCCACAACTGCACATTGCCTACCCCAGCGACACGACTAAGCGCTGGATCGAGATAGTTTTCTATAAGCAAAGGTGCATCGACTTGATCACCACCGAAAACAAAAGCGCCCTGCATAATAGGCACGTCGTCTTGGTTCCATCGCCGAACAAAGATCTGTTCAATCTCATCGGGCAGGTCTGGCATAGCCCGATCCAAGCGGTCTTTCATTTCTGCAAAAGCTAATTGCACGTCGGTGCCCCGCTGAAATTCGACGCGGAGAAAGCAATTGTTGTTCGAAGCGTTGGCGTAGATAGTCTTGACCCGATTGACTTGGGCGACAGCTTCTTCGAGGTGGTGTACTACTTTCTGCTCGACCTCGACCGCTCCGGCATTAGGGTAGGCAACCCAGACGAAGAGTTGAGGCCAATTCAAGCCTTCGGGCAAGAGCGTCAGCGGTATGCGCGTATATGCGATATAACCCACTACCAGTAGCGAGACCAACGACATCACCACTGTCACCGGTCGGTTAACCGAAAAACGCGGCAGCGGGTATTTATTGTTTTGCATCGAGACTTTCCTGATTGAGCTTACTTTCCTAAAATATACCCCCTGAAGAATATACACTTCACGGACTAGATGTAATGAAAAAATTATATCTACAGAGAGGGCTGCAAATATCGGCTGATCGCTTCAATGCCTATGCCACGGAACAACGAGAACATCCACGTTAGCACATCGCGATACGCCTGAATGAGATAGGAGTTTTGGGTATACCAGCAGCGACCGCTATGACTTTTCAGATTTTGCATATAAGCGGTTGGGAATAGACGCCGTAAAATACAGTCTTTAGCCTTACCACGACCTTGTCCCCCAACGATGGGTAAAATCGCACTAAGGATGGAAAACTGGTAGGCATAAAGCGGCGCGAGGCGGACTTCAATGCGGTGCATATAATCGACGTTGAAATCAAGCGCTGTGGAATGCACCGGACAATGCCTCGTGCCAATTAGGCGATTTATACGAGTGATTGGAGTCAGAAGCGCTGAGGGGCGTGCGTAATGAGTTGAGATGGGGTCTGTAAGCGAATACCGTTCTTACCGATTCTGACAGCACCTGGATCCGTTGGGATCGATGTGTTGATGCAAGTCGGTTTGGGGGAAGAGTCGCGACATCAAAGGGTCTACGAATTACTCAGCCATTCTGAGGTGAACTCAGACAGATACCAGACGGGGACGACTTACGATAAACGACCCAACTTTGATCGTAAGTCGTCCCCGTCTGGTATCTGTCTCAGAACCGGAGCCAAGTTACGCAGTCACGTCGCTCTTCTATGTGGCTGTTATAAGTCACTCTTCTTCAACAAGTATATCGCTCATCAGGGTACGGAAGTCTCCAAGGTCAATCGGCTTATTGATATAACCGCTGAAATTGTAGCTATCAGTCTCTGGATCACTGACTATAGCCGACAGTGCAACGACTGGTAATCCTGGGTATTTTTCCTCGATTTCTTTGGCCAAAGTCGGCCCATCCATGGGTGCCATCTTAATGTCCGTAATAACAATATCAACTTTGAGCCGTTCCAATATTTCGAGAGCTTGCTCGCCGCCATCGGCAAATTGTAGGACGCATGCCTGTTGCCGCAGTAGGCGCTCGACCGATGAAAGGACACTTTCCTCGTCGTCGACAAAGAGGATCACAACTTCATGCAATTGTTTTTCTTCAAATTGATCTTGCATATCAGCGCGTGTAAGATCTGTGCGGTCTTCTATGACAGAAAGAGCGTGATGAAGCTGTTTGCGCAATATGTAATTATCGATCACCGAATTAGTCTGATTGTCGGTATGAGTCAACGTTTGAAGGTTGTTGTCTAAGATTTTTTCCGATAAGCTATCGACCACATTATTAAAGAACTGAGCTTTGAATTGAGTATCAGAGTTCATCAGGAGTTCAAAAGGTTGCCGGTCAATATGCAGGCCGCTCGACTCCATGGAAGCCTTAACCTGTGCCGAGCGCGGATGGTTTAGTAGCATGCCCATCTCGCCAACTGTAGTTACGGGTTTTAGTGCCGCCACTGCGGTTCCATCATCGCTGATCACCTGGAATTCGCCTGTGAGCAATATTTGCATGCTATCACTGTGCTCGCCTATCTCATAGATCACTTCATCAGTGCTATATCTCTTAGTTTTGCAGAGCTTAATAAAGCTTTGCAGCTGTGATGGAGAGAGCCTGTGAAATAATGATATTTTATGCAATATTCGACCAATTGTAACTCGTTTTGACTGCATTAGAACACATCCTAAGCGTTAAAATTCATATCGGGCATAATCATTTGCGAGGTAACAGCCAAAGCCTGATGGCCACTCTGGTGCGTGTCTTGAGATACCCATGATTCACGTATTTTGAGTCTACATCCAGATTGCTAAGAAATAAGCTTAACCTAACTTGGGCAAATCGGCGAGTTTTGGCTAATGGGAGGCGACAGGAATCGGCAAGGAGATCATGCGCAAACTTACCGAAATGCCGGTGCTTCTGAGCGAAATCATCCGGCGTCAAATCACCCTGCCATGAAAGAGGACAAGCCCGAGCCTTCGGGGCGGTATTTGGGCAGAACCGCCTACATTGTTCAGACGGCGTGTTTTGTGGCGTGCTATATCAGGGGCTGACGTCGGAATTGAGGCAGTAGGGAGCTGCTTAGAACCGTTCGCTGGATGTAGAGGAAAATGTCTTTGCCGATCTCGCACTGCTGAATTGCAAATCCCCTGCGATTAGGAGTTGGGAAAACGGCCGTCGGGTGACGTATGGTCTCCTCGCTAATCGGCACCCATAACTTGGGTCAACTATGAGAAGATCATCCTAGTCAGTTTGAAAATCGTAGTCCCGACGTTAAGAGGGTAAGATGTCGTCGATAAGGGCCTTATTCCTGAAGTTTTCTAAATGCCCTACGGACGTGACTGGAATAATTGTATCGTCGTTAAAATATGTTCGATGGTATGCGATGATCTATTTTTTCGTTTGATTCAGATTTCTATTGGCCACAGCGTTGGCAGATTGTATTTGCTACTCATTATATTTGGATGCATGTATTGAGATCATCGTGCACCGCCTTCAAATCATCTGCTATTCTTTCGTCTGCTCTAGCTGTCTCTGACGTGGCAATGAAATGCAAAATGTTAGTTCATTGATTTTAATGGCTCTGTTTTCTGTCTCTATCCAGTTATGTGAGGAATTTTCAGAGGTGCCTCCAGTACTTATTGCTCCTGGGGAAGGTTAGAAAATCACCGATTATGCATTGAGTTTCACTTGGCAAAGGCAATCTTCTTTGAATAGTGAGGATGAAGAATCAGCCTCAACTTGGACCATTAACTCATACCAACTGCAAGTCGCTGACCATCGCGAATTTGATGCATCGATTATTGACATTATTCAAACAGCACCGGGTCAAAGTACAGATAGAATAGAGACCGGTGATGCGGATGATGCGGAGTCTCAATAAATAGCAGAAATGTTGGCTCAATATACGGAGATCGTTCATGGTCCATCGAAGATGCTCGAGGACGGAACATGGCATTGGCGAGCGCGAGCAGCAGATAGCTCAGTTCAAACTTAGTCCTCGCTCCTCTCTTTTACAATCAGTTCTGATAATACTCACCGACTTATTACAAGACCGTTATCATGGGATAATCCTATCTTCAGTTTTGATATGTACGATAGCGATAGTGGAGGCTATGGGGAAAATCCTGACTGGAGTACTTACTATAATTTTTTCCAGGATTACATCAAGCCATTTATTGCATTTGCTATTCCTCACGAAGGTTGGGGCGGCTATGACAGCCCTCTTGCACAGAACACGGCGAGGTGGGTTGTTATGCTGGTTTTATTCAGCCATAGACGGATCTAAACATCTCAGTTTTAACAAAAAACCGGCAGTCCAGATGGTGATGCGCAATGCTATTTAGGTACAACAGAGCCTGAGAATTTGTATCGAAATAATCCGGATGTGCTCGGTTTGGTGACGGGTGAAAATACATGGCAAGCTATTGATGGTTATCAAAAAAACGTAACGAGAAACAGTAGTCAGATGTCTGCAAAAGGTCATAAAAATCAGTAGTAAGTATGGTAAATACGTCATCTCAGTAGAGGGTGGTTATGATTTTGCATGGGACAAATACATATGCAAAGGAGCACCAGCTGACAATCGTTCGAGAGATAATAATTATGAGTGATTAGATCAGCAATTGGTCAAGGATAACCGAGACGCATTTGTTCCCAGTAGCAAGAATAATGTCTTCTAGTCTTATCACCAAATGCACAGCGCAGTGTTGGGAGTTTCAGTATCGGCCCTGGTTTAGAATCACGGGATTTGAGCGGAAGCTTGGTATTGGACAGACGCTGGATTTTCAAATGGAGTTTTTACTGAATCGACTGAGACTGGCGAATTTGTCACGATTCCACAGACATTTTGGTTACAGATGATGTTAAAAGGCCTCGCCACTGGAGCAGCAGTCTTTAATTTTGGTTGAGAATCTGGAGTATCCGAAAATCGTGGATTATACGATAGAAGCCAAGATGCCGTGGTTGATGAGGATGGGTTTATTTATGAGGATCAATTAAACCAAGGCAACGGGACAGAATATACTACCGTTATGGGATATGAACGGAAACAGTACGCTGGGTTTCGAGCGGTAGATAATTCCCTTTATTCAAGCAGTCACTTCCAAACATTTAATTCCGACCCCAAATGGGGTTTCCCAAGAAATAAAGCTTGCCATTGATCTTGGGCCAGTGAAGCGCGACAAAATAAATTTTGTTTGTTACGGCCATTACGCTACTCATCTGAAAGATACGGTTTAGGTATCGAAAATTACATCAAACCCACCAGCGATACGGAAGAAGGAGAAATCGAAGAATCCGCTTCGGGATGTCACTACGATCTTATTCCCAATAATGGCCTGAATTTCACCATACCGGTAAATTCTCATCCGGCGACTAGTTTTGCCCTGAAAAACTTAGAATTAGTATATATTGATTACCTCCAAACTGAGGAGGCAATCGCGGATCTTTTTAATGTAAACTCTCCTGTTCGCTTTGCTGGGAATGCTTGGGTAATTCAAATAGGAAATGCAATTTTTGTGACAAACTCTCATGAAAATCGCAATATCCGGCAAAACTTTTCGATAGACCTACAAGGATCCGTCAAGACCATTGCCGGCAATGCTATGCCGCATAGCTACGTGATGATATCGAATAATCCAGCGTAGCGCAGCGTTTGGATTCATGCTAATGCTGAGCACTGAGTGGAGTATACGGACAATCTGACTACGAATCTTGATGTGCAATGGAGTGGTGAGCCTCAAGTTTCGGTTCGTTCGACATCTGCGTTGGTGGAACAGATCTGGAATACGGACACAAAGTTGTAGTCTCTTGCTTTATCGCATTCTTATGGTGTTGTTAATACTTCGATTGTACCGGAAGTGGCTATTACTGACGGTG
>JACLAC010000262.1_pt1 | contig 17450 bp, 9 predicted proteins | sample 8027881 | NCBI WGS metagenome assembly JACLAC01 (sample SAMN15725517, study PRJNA655200) | protist metagenome | isolation source: fluorescence activated cell sorting (FACS) single amplified genomes of... | place: Spain: Blaines Bay Microbial Observatory, Mediterranean Sea | collected 2016-01-19
TTTGATAATTTGAAGTTGGTTCATTCATTCGTGCAACAGCAGCATCCGGTATGGACCTCTTTAATTTAAATATACTTTCATGTAAATTCCACAATTTCCATAGCTCAGGGGAATCGTTGCTATTTTTGCCACCAATTCCGATATGAACGTGCTCTAGCACTTTTGGTAGTTCCTCAAATTTTAATTTTATTTGTGGTGGTAAACATAATTTTGTAAATTCTTCGCGCAGTATTGCTATAGCCATAGGATCTAATCCCACCCTTAAATTGACATGGTATTTATTAGATTTCGTGGCTTCTTTTGAATTTGAATCAGCTGGTAATTCATGTTGCTTGACATTAGATAACTCAGTCGATAATTCTTTAGATATGTCTTCCATTGATGTTCCCTCCAATGGGACTTGTGATTTCATATTTATACCAGACAACTCGTTATCAACTTTCTCCTCAATACTAACGTCTTCCACTGATTCCTTCGTTCCGCTTACTACGATCTTAATAATACCTTCCCTACTACCTGGTCTGTCGTGTTTAAACGGCAATCTTTGTAACATCGAATTATCATCCAAGAGCTTTGAGTTATCCCCTGTGCTGAATGGTCTAATATTACTTCCACGTGTTGATAAAGATCGCTCGATTTCTTGTTCCATCGAAAAATTGTGGGTTATGTTGTTCTTTTCATCATAGATGTAATGTTCAAGATTATCCCCTTGGCTATCGTTTAATTTAAAGGAGCTAGAAAACCTACGCAAGCTTGAGTCGGTAGTACCATTATTTAAAACTCCCGATGATTGTTGTTGCACTTCCTCTTGTTGTAACTCCTTGTCAATTTGACTATGATTGTTATTCATCCATCCTATCTGTGGCTTTGACTTTAATGTGACAGATGCATTTTGGGCATTATGAATCATTGCTCCTGGAGGCATTGGATTGTTTGACGGAATTGATTTTGCAGCATGTCTTTCACCCCATTTAGATAGTTGAGGAATTTCTGTCATAGATTTTGTGCGTTCAAGTCCACCAAAAGAAGCTTGTCTTAGTTGATTTGCCATTTGAAAATCGTTTGACAAAGACACAGTTGGTACTGTTCTTGACAATGGATCGCTGGTAGTTTTGAGAGAGCCTGTTGGTTGTTTAATATTTGAGTTTTGCTGCTGAAATACATTCTTGTCGATCTTATCATTTGCTGGTGGAGATGTAACGACATCATTATATGGCACATATCCAGTTATAGGAAATGATTTTTCTGCAGGTATTTTCTCGGTTTCCACAACTATGGATTCACTTTTTTCCTCAGTTTTGGCGCTCTCCTCTTGTGTGGTAGCAACAACTGTACCATGCTGGCCAATCTCTTCTTTTTTTGTATCTGCTTTGCTACTATCCTGGATCGATGAATTTTCTTCAAGCATAACTAATTTTTTCTTTTTATGTTCAATGACTAACTTGCGTTGTGCAATACCCGATCTGACATTGGCTTTCAACACCGTCATGCCTTCAACATGGGATGCTAAAATAACTCTGTCATTTGCAATGAAATTTATACTTTGAATGGGTACATTAATACTGAAACTACGCAACAAGACTATATTTGCTAAATTAACATCTTCGAGCAACATTGCACCCCACATCATAATCGTGCCATCTAAAGAAGCTGATGCAAAATAATCACCATTGGATGGACTACACATTGCACTTACGCTTTTGACATGGGATTGATTGGACCAAAATGGCAAGAAAACTTTATCTTCCCCAGTCTGAAGTTTATCATTGGCATTTAACTCTGTTTGAAGTTCCCAACCTTGCATGGAACCATTATCATATCCAACAACCAGACATTTAGAACCTTTCAAAACTATAGATGATGTTACTTTCGCACGTCTTTTCTTTCCATTTCCAGAAGCCGTGTTCTTTCCTGATCCAATATCTTTCTTTCCATTCAATGATGAAGGCTGCGCTAAAAAAAATGCTACTTGATTCAATCTACCTGGCCTCCACGCACTCCATACTTTTATAATGCCATCTTCCCCTACGCTAACTACCGTTTTCTTTAGTGGTGGTGGAAATAATTTTCCAACAACTGGATGAAGTGCGCCTTCGCATTGTTCTAATGTTGGTATTTCCAATATATCTACGATTGGGCCGCTATGTGCTTGCATCGATGTTATCATCCTGCTTTTAACGACATCCCATAGCATTAAATATCCATCAGCTGATCCTGTTACCACTGTAAATTTTGCCATGTTTTTTTCATGTTCAACTCTAACATTTTCACTGATCTGCGTTACGGTTTTTTTATAATGGACTGGTCCACCCCAAGGTCCATTTAACTCGGTTGAGGGACAACTTCCACCAATTTGCAAATTTGGATCTTTTCTCGAACTGTTACCTTCTATATCATCATCTTCATCCCAGATATTGCGCAATGTTCTAGATGCAACACGATTGCCACTGCGAAATGCACTATTTCTACCTCCTCGGCATGGCACGTGCATCACGCATATGGATGTAACAGGCGCGATTCTCTCACGATCACGCAAAAGGCGAATTCGTAACCCTCCACGTTGCGGATCGAATAATTCTACAGCGCCATCACTCCATCCAAGTATAGAATGATTTAGCTCTTCCCACCAATGCATTTTAATTACTTGTAATAAATTACTGCTCTCCCCAATTGCTTTTAAACTATTTCCAAATCGATTAATATTTTTTCCATCGCTATGAACATTGGTATTGGTCCTACTACCAATGCCTTTCGTATTTGTATGTGATTTTAAACCAGCGATACCTTTATTTAATCGACCACTGTTGTTTTTAAATTTACCGCTTCCATGTAAAGAACTCATACTCGAACTAGCTCTTATGCGTTTCTTTGCTTTACCTCCTTTTGGATTGACTCTTTCGGTAGGTACACTACCAACTACTACTCTTCCAGTCTGTACATCTAAAATATTTACTTGGTTATTTTCTCTTAAAATTACTAGGTGTGAGCTATTATTTGTTGGATTCATTGGATTTATTGATAAAATTGAATCGTTCGATATGCCGAACCTCCACCTTTGCGTTTGCACTTCTGCTATTGTAATACTACTACCAGCTACTGTAAATAAAACTTCCTTCACACCAGCGGGGCCATTGATACGACTATGGACAATTGCAAATGGTGGATAAACCCTTCGTGTACCCTGTTTAAATGCGACTCTAAATGTACTGGCTAATGGCAATCTACCTAATTCTACCCCATGAATTGCATCAAAATGCCTCACATCTCCATCTGCACCACATGAAAATAAACTGAATTTGTCATCAGACAGTATTGCACAATTAACGCGTCCACGATGAGAAGGGAATTCCCTACAGAGTATGGGTTTGGCATTAGGATTATAATGCTCACGATCGTCGTCGTTGTTGTTTTTGTTGTTATTATTATTATCATCATCATTTACCTCTTTTACATGTGGAGTTATACTATTTTCGTTTTTATCATGTTGTTCTATTGGCAATAAAAATAACCATGTTGCCAAGACGCCATCATCATAGGATGCTGTTAATTCATTTAACTCTACCACATATTGCAAACTTGTAATCATATCAGTAACATAATTATGCAGTCCTTTAACCACTCTTAATAAATTACCGCTGTTCAAGTTCCAAACCCAAACATCAGTTCCACCACTACCAAAAATATAATTACAATTTACAGGTGCATGTAATAACGTAATTGGTCTATCATGATCTTGCAATACGCGACGCATGACTATTTTAATCGCGCTGGCATTTGAAGCTGTCGCATACAATAATGGTGATGTCGGTGGTAAAATTTGTTGCTTTGTTGCCAATTTGGGATCATGGCTATCTTCTAAATTCCACACTTTTAAAGAAGTAGATGTGGACGATGTTACCAACTCCTCGCGCTGTTGATGAAATGCTGCAGCGACGACAGGTGCAGTATGTGCATTAAATTGTAATAATAAGGACAAAGATGGATGAAAAATTTTAACCACGGCTGGATCTACAAAACTATTTGCGCCTTTCGTACGTGGATCGCCACCAAAAACGCATATATACAAATCACGTCGTTCCGCATGCATTAAGGATACTACTAACGCTTCCATTGGTAATGCATTATCACTATTATTGCTGTGATATTTATTATTATTATTATTATTATTATCGCTATTTGTTGATTGTGGAATTAAATTTATACGCTTCAACTCTTTTCTTAATGACCATAACCTTAAGCACGTACGATCAGCAGTTAACAAATGCTGCCTTTTGTTATTAAAGCATATTGCATCAATCGTATTTATATGCCCTGGTAATTGATGCCTGACTATCATAGTACCAGAATTACCTTCTTGTTCAGGTGGTAAATGAGCCATTAAACGTAGTGGCCATATTGGATGCGATATTTGACTTTGTATGGATTCGATGCTTGTATTATTAATTGCTGCATCTTGCATTGTTATATTTTATCAGTGTTTTACTAGTTATTTATTGACTAGCTGGTCCCTAGCTATTCTACGGGTGTTGCATGAATAGTTGAATATAATTGTAATGTGGATTCGTATTTGCTATAGATAGTGCGCATTAATTATATAATAGTTTGATGTTGGATATAATTTATTTTTTATCAACGGTTTAAAAAATTTCTCAACAACACTTCTTCTTCTTTTTTGGTGTAAAAAAAAGTAGAAGATAATGGTTTGTACCTTGTATGATAGGAGGTAAATACAATGGATTTCACAGACGTGCAGACGACAACAAAAAAGTGTGCTGTGCTGTCCCAGCTGTCGCACAGTCGCACTCTGCTTACTTACTGTATTACTGTATAACAGATAGACGACTAGCTCTACCACCAGGTGTGGTAGTGCTAATAGCTAATAGCTAGCCCAGCTAGTAGGAAATGTACCAAGTACTTACCAGGTAAATAGTTTCTTGTTTTCGATATTATAGCACTTGTGCACTTCTTTTTGCATTTGTTCGACTCTCTGTTCTTCGATGCAAAAACCATTTGTTCGACTCTGTTCGATGCAAAAACCACACCTACAATATTATTACGTGTTGCACATATGAAAGTATCAACACATATCAATAATCAAAATAAGCAACAATAAATAATATTTAATAAAATCAATACTTCTTATTCACCAGATATGAATAATATAAATAATAACAGTAACAATAATGTAGTAGATGAAGAGAATAATACAGAGGATGTAGAAAATAATGTGTTAGAAGAAATTGTACAACCACAACATAGTGTGCTTGCTTTGAAACAGTATGCTCAGCATTTACAAGCTGTACAAGATGAAGCAGCTAGGCAACAAGTAGAGGACAGTATCGAACGTAAACGTCTTGTATTAGCATTTAATAGTTCTGAAATAGATGAAGATGATCTCGCATTGAAGTTGAATGGTGATAAATCTTTGGAAACTGTACATACACTGGAGGCAAAGCTATAAAACTATAAAACTCTAAAACTATATTTTGTATTTTGATTATTCTAAATTATTAGAGTCAATTTTTTTTAGGTTAATTACGGTGGTTGTATTTATTTTTTACCAAATTTATAGTCTAATAACTATATTATACTCACTATATATAGTTTTTGCAAAATCCTTAAAAGTGATTGTTGAAATTTGAATGGTGCAATGGCACAATGCCTGGAATGATAAATGACAAGAAGAATTATGAATTGCAGGAAGTGTGATTATGGAATACATTCTCATAAAAAGAAAACAATTATTTCCAAAGATATTTTCAGATATATATATACATATATCATAATTAAAACTATATATACATATATATATATATATATATATATATATTTGCATATAACAAAATCAATACAGCCACTCAAATATGGATAGCGATAGTGATGATGAATTAATGAATGTAGGTATCAACAGCCCAAACCGTAATGTTAGTAACTCACAACTTTCATATAATAGTGATAGTTCAATTGAAAGTGATACTGAGGGTATCCATCGGGAAGATAGTATTGGTAATAGTCAATTACAACAATTATTAGACGAAGCTAATGCTAGAAAAGCACAAAATGAATTGCTTGCAAAAGCATCTGATATTAAAAACAACGTTAAAAAACGAAAAATTGGTGACAGCGATGGTAGTATTGGTACTAGTTTCAATAGTGTCAATTTAACTATTAATCTTGGAGGAACCAATACTAGCGAGGAATCGAGGAAGAAATCGAGGCAAGAACAGTCACTTAAAGATACTGTCAATGCTATCGATAAAGAAAAGAATATAGATTCGAAAAATCTATCAAAAGATTTAGGTACGAACGGTTATCCGAATCACGTAGTCAAGTCGTTTTATGACTATGACTCAGATCAGCTTGCAAAGAAAGCAAATGATTTAAAACAGAAATTACAAAATGATAAAGATTTGCAAAAATTAAATTGGGAAACGTTATGGAGTAATAGTTTCATGTCAAAGTTAGAGGACATGGAAAGTAAAAATTCACTTGGACAATTGCATTCCGATCAATGTAAATTACTATTTAATTCAACTGTGTATCATACATATGATACGGAAAAGGAAAATAACGTCGATCTAATATATCAGCGTGGTTTATTTTTACAAAGTCTTGTGAATGGAAAATCAATTACACATGCGCCACCAAAACGTAATATTCGTACCTCTAGGCAAAAAAATAATTACTTTGGATGGAACATAACCTTTGATGATTTTGTTGATGTATTCAAGTATTATGGTATCAATATGAAAGCTATACAAAAAGCTTCTGTAAATCTTGCTCAGAACAATACACTTGATGCGTTATCACTTCAACGTCATTGGGACTATGCAATGCGGAATTATTTTCGTGAAGAAACACCTGAGGATGATGTTCATGCATTTGATGATGACGATTCAGATGGAGATGGGGAGAATGGTACGGATGATGATGATCTTGACGAGGAGCATTATATCAGGAATAATATTACACCTAGAAAAAAAAAGAAGGAAATTAATCCTTTTGATCGTGAACATATGCCTTCCATTTCAAGCTTAAAATTTGTAGTTAAATTTTTGCGTATTGTTGATATAGATACAAACGTTGAGGACAATAATAATAATAATAATAATAATAATAATAATAATAATAATAATAATAATATTAATAGCGAAAATGGAAATGATGATTTGAATTCATGTGAACAAATCATTGTTGCTTTAATATTATTATTATCAGATGCTGTTATATTTGATATAGCAATTGCAATACAAGAAACAATATTAAGTTTATGGAAAAAATATATCTCTGTCGAAAAACCAAGGGGTAGAAAAAGATATATTAAATGCAAATTAAGAGAAATATTTGTACATCGTCAATTATATAATTTAGGTCCGTTATTATATTCACTTCCAAATAATGACATATTTGATGATATCAAAATTGATATCTCACGACGTGTATTAAATTTACGTTGCTTTCCAAATATGAGTGAAAGTGAGTTGAAGGTAAAAGTTTTTACACAGGATGAATTATCAACGACATTGACTATGAATGAAATTGCAGAATATCTTGAAGAATTGCCAAAATTAACAGCAATAGGAGGTGCTTCTGGTAATAGTAAAAGTAGCAGCAGCAGTAGCGATAGCACAAAGGAACATTCCAACGCAACATCTATCCATCATGCAGATACGTTAGATTTAATCATATTAATAGGTGAAATCATCGTCGCAATGGGTGATAAAGAAGCCAAATCTAAATTTGTTACATCGTTAGAAGCACTATTGTTAAAAGCAAATAAGAAGAAATTATCAAAAAATATGCCATTTAAAATGAATCAAGATATACGTATGAATTGTCAAATTACATTATCAAAGTATTTGAAGCATTAGAGAATAATTGAGGGGGAAATATTTTATGATAGCACAAGAAGTTTTTGTTCAATAAAACGAAGTATACACGGTATAATATATAAAAAATATACGAAGTGTGGATATATAACATATACATATGATATGAGAAAAAAGAGAAAATTTTATATATAATTACACACACATGATAAAATTATATATTGATACCTCGTACTAAGTAAAATTATTATAACTTAGATTTTAACCATTAATATATTTGTTGAGATATGTATATTCATTGCAGTATGCAGTATTTGCCGTTTTTGTCAAATTTTAGTATACTAATAAGTATAAATTACACATATTTATTTAGTCGTCTACTCTAGAATATTTTTTTTTTTTGCTCTTTTGTTATAAATTTACGAACCGTATATACATTATTAGAATTATATACATGCATAATCGTATATATATATATATATATATGATGTACGTACGTAAAAATTTCGCTATTGTTAATACATGTGTTTTTTGTGTACTATGAAAATATGATTTTTATCTTCTTTAAGATATGATACACATCCCATACCTCGAATCAAAAATTGAATCAAAGTCTTTTTTTCTCCTCTTTGGAGAACGATTAGTCTGTCTTTCAAATGTTTCAGTTTTTTTAACTAATTTAATATTATCATCTCCTACTGCTTCTATATTTTCAATAGATTTTTCTTTTGTTGCTACTGCAATTTTTTTTATACTACAATATTTTACTGGTGCAGGTTGTTCTTCGTCACTACTCTCATAGTTTAAATCCTTGTTAAACATTGTTTCTACATTTTCATTCTCCACCTCATCCCTAACATTTCTTTTTCTTTTTAAACTAACCTTTTCCTTCTTTTTGATTTTCTTCTGTTTCAAGTTATCAATCTTTTTAATGATAGTATTTAACTTCTTTATTTTTTCTGGTGTATTTTGTGTCGCCACAGTTTTCAATACATTTTCTCTTTTAAATCTTCGAGTTATATACCGTGGAACATTTTTATAATAACGTATAGCAGTTTTTTTTTGAACGTTTTCTTGATCAAAATCTACAAATGCTTTCACCATAATTATGTTTTTTTATATGTACGTTGAGGATGTTTTTAATATATTATTTAAAATGATTGGATTTGTATATTTTGGATACTATGTAAACAATTTTACTTTTTTATAATAGAGAAGTGTTTGCTTTATTATTTATACACACAATATATGAGTAGTAACAACACAATAAACGACATTACAAATAACAATTATTTTTTGTACAATGTTGTTGTTTATAATACATGTAGTATTTTAACAACGTCTCGATTATTATATTATTATTTTATTATTATTATAGGAAGTGTGTATTGTACCATCCTTATACTACACTGTACCTAACTCTATCTTTTTTTATTTTTTGGTGGTGTGTGGTGTTACTTTTTTGCCAGGTAGGCTGGTAGGCCGATTCGTCTGTCGTCTGGTCCTTAAATATGTCTTCTTTGCTGCGCTATTATTATTTCAAATTATAATACAGGTACAGGTATTATTATTGGCTAGCCAGTGTGCACGTGTGCAACTCTATTATAATTATTTTCAATTATTATTTTATTATTAGAAAATAGCCTACCAGGTACTACTGGGTGCTTGGGGAGAGAGCAGATACAGATATATAATATAATTATTATACTTTATATATATTACTATATTATTATACCAAAAATATATATCCAACATCTCTTCCCATCTAGTACGTACTGAATGTATCAGAAATATAAGTTACGTCTAATAAATTATAATTGTATTTCTGATGCCGAAACCATCCAATTTTACGAAGCATCAATTGATTGCGGATGCGAAAGATTTTTTTAATAGACAATTAAAATATGTTATATACATCTTTATAACAATATATGTTGCACTTTTTTTGTTTAATAAATATATATATAATTGGTTTGTTCACAATACTATCAACAAAACAGCCTTTGTTAATGATAATGGAAAAAGTGCGCATGTTGCTGCTGATTCTGGATTAGTTATGAATTTCAAAAATTTCCGCACTTATGATTTCCGTATCTACCATAATATACATGCATTTTTCGCTATTGGAATTTTTATGATTGTATTGTTCCAGAAATTTACTGTTTCAAAGATGGCTAAATATATTGATGGAACGTTTTACAATGCGTTTCTAGAATATCATGTATATTGTGGTAAGTTCTGTCTTTTCTGTGTCCTTATTATGGATTTTTGCGGCTTGTTTCTTGGAAGGTATTCCACGTGGGAGAATTTTCAAACATTTAATCTTTTCTTTTTTGCACCATGGATTTTTATGGTCATTGGTATATATGGTTATGCAAAGCAGAAAACGATACATCTTCATCGCTATTTTGGAAATATGTTATTAAAAGGCTGTATTGCAACTCCACTTGCACGCATAGCCGGTTCTATTTTACAAGGGCAAGGTTTTGAAAATTCAAACGGTTATTATGTAGGAATTGGTAGTGTAACCATTATTATATCAATATGGCAAATTATTGATACGTATTACTTATTTCAAAATTATGCAACATTTCGTATGCAGTTTCCATATTTAGAATTATCATCTCAAGCATTCGTAAAGAAGAAGAACACAGGAAAACAGGAATAAAAAGTATGCATAAATGATTGAGTATTGAGAGCATATTACTTAGCACGGGAAGTAATAAATTTTATTAATAACTTTGGATTTTAACCATCATTATAGTATCATATAATTATATAATATATATATATATAATATTATATAATATATATATTTCTCTTTTATTTTACATTTTTTTTACATTTTATATACATTTTTTTTAATTGGTGTATTGAGTCACTTTATTATCAGTATTTTCTGTGCATGTGGAGACACAACATTTTTATACGAAGTATAATATAATACCACATGTCCAAAAAGAAACATATATCATAATATATATATATATATATAATATACATATATCAATACATAGTCTAGATCTTTCATAACTATACGCGTTTATCATGTGCTTCTAAATTGTACAACACGATGTATATGGACAATTTAATTACTTGTACACATCATGTGTTTATTCCTCCATTTGTATATTTTTTTTTACAAAACTACCAATTGATTTTTTATAATACTTTTCCGCTTCCCTTTCTTTGTTTTTTTAGTTATGTTTTTTTCCTTCTTACTAACTTTCTCATCATTATTTTTCTTCTTCTTTACTGTTGTAGCTGATGGTGAACTTTTCAAGTTGACAGATTTAATTGGCGTCAATTTATTAGTAGGTGACTTTGGAGTGCCATCGTTTTCAGTACTGTCTTGTGGATTCTCTTCGCCCAAGGTTTGTATATTTAATGCCTCTCCTAATAAGGACGCTCTTCTGTACAATTTAGCATGTCTTCGATTAGTAGGAGATTTCGACAAAAAATTTTGACCAGAGTCGTCATCATCCATTGAGTTTGTTCGTCCGTAAAGAAGCTCCATATCTAATTTAGCCCCTGCATTGCCGTCCTTCCTTAACAGTATGGCATGTTTGACTGTGAAACCTTCATCGTTTTCTTCATCTTCACTAGAACTTTCTACTTCATCCATATTCATAGTTTCATCCTTTAAAGTTTGTTTGAAATCGTTTATTTCAGACATACTGACAGAGGGATCTGCATCATCTGCGTAATCAACACCATCGTCGTTCCTCCCTCCGCAACATTCAACGTTTCCCATGTTTCTTCTCTATTTATTTTATATACAATAACAAGGTATCTTTTTGTAATTTTATATGTCGAATAAAGACTGTGTGTGTTACGCAACTTACATATAATATATATATATGTGGCAAATAGTATTAAAATATTATGAAACAACCAACACTTACTAAGTATTAATATTGTAACTTTTAAACTACCTGTAGTATAATACTCTCTGGCTCTCTTGATTCTTGAAACCGAATCTTCTAGCTGGCTGGGCTGGCTACCCACATGTACCACCACCATGTTAGAATCTAGAATAGTTGTAGAAATATAGGAATATCCATACTAACTAGTATAATATTATAATAGGGATCACAGCTATTAAGCTATTAATACCTAATACCTAATACCTAATACCTAATACCTAATACCAGTGTTTTTATTAATAGGTTTTAATGCAGTATTAAATACCAGGTATCATAAACTTTACCTATTACAGTCTGTATACAGTACCAAGTAATTTTTAAGCTGGAAAAAGCTTGCCAAAAATAAAAAAAAGTCTGCAGCTGGATAGCCAGACCAGCAGAGACCAGAGACTCTGTGGCATGTATCAGAATTATACATAATTAAGGTCAAATCGGATATATATATATATATACGAATTTCTGTACATACAAGTTGTACAAGTATGATAAATACATTGATATATATAACACTTATTTACGCACAGGATCCTTCTATTATGAAAATTCACACATACATGTATAATAAAATATCAAACTCATTCCTCTATCACACTGTCTAATAATTCATTGGATAACTTCAATTTTTCATATAGCTTTTCAATAAATGATTCAATGAAACCTAATTCAAATCGCAAAAAGTAGTTAATTTTCTCCGATTTCTTTGCTGTCACCGTGTGTAAAACAGTGCGGCGTACAACGGGGAAATGGCATTTACCAGTGCTTCGTTCATATGGTACTAATACTGGTCCGATACTTGTGATTTTTGCTCCTTTTTTGCTTGCACTAGTGGTAGTAGTTTTCATAGTACCGGCCACAGAACTTTTTATGGAACTCCGTGCTGTTGAACCTCTTCTAGATCCACGAACAGAGCCTTTTATTGAACCCGCCCGCCTAAGTGCTTTTGATGTCAAGCCACTTTTCTTGCTAGATATAGATGATCTTCTGGACTTTCCACTTTTTTTCTTAGAGGATTTTGATGATGGCATTGAGCCAAGTTGTACTAATAGGTCAAACCATTTAATTTTAACTGGATGCCCGAGTGGGATACACTGTTCATCTACTTCAAGTTGTAGCCATATGGATTTGATCCTTGCTAAACTTGAAGCGTCTATATTTTTTGTATGGCAAAATGTTAACATCATGTCTAAAATACGATTTGAAAATGGCAACTCTACATTAATTTCAATATCGGAAATTTTTTCAACAAAGTTACTTTTTGTACCAATATCCTTAACCCCTAAACTACGTAAACATCGATGCATTAAAATGTTTTGCGCTTTTGGTTCTTCTAAAGATGGTTTTAATTGATATAGATTTACTCCACTTTGCTCGTCTATTTTAACTTTTCTTTCCATTTGATGCTTTCGTCTAATATTATCAATAAATTGTTTTTTACTTTCTGCTGTCATATGACTTGTTGACCATGGGTGCTGTATACCAGGTTTTTTAAATGTTATGCCTGTCATTGGGTCTTTGAATTTACCTTTTGATGGGCGCCCGGCAGTATTTTCTTCGTTCTGATTACTATTAATATCAATATTTTCAATGTCTAAAGCGGCGGAAAGCATTGATGACCATCTTCCACGTTTTTTGAAATTTCTCAATCGTGCATTTGTGATTGGTACCTCTGCTCGTATAGGTATTTTATCTAATTCCTCATCGTATTCATCCTCCATCTCGTCATTTCCAGTCATAGTATCTTTTTCAACAACTTCTTTTGAAGGAGTTTGAGTTGTTTTCATTACTTTTTTTACATTGATATTATCTTGATTCTTTTCGTCATTATTATTATTGTTTTTTTTCATTTGAATGTCCGTATTAAGTGACGAATCAATTATCAACATTTTGTCAATATCAGTTACTTTCTTACCATAATTATTTTTTTTAATTGGCGTCACTGGCGATTCATCATCATCATCATTATTATCCAACTTTATATTGTCATTTTCTTTCTTTGCCTTGCTTGCTGAAACTCGATGTTTCGCGTCAGTCGCAATATTATCATTAAATTTCAGTTCTTTTCTCCATTCATCTTTATTTGTGTGTTTAGCTATCGTTGTATGATCGTGATTGGTTGTATGTGTATTATTCCTATAATCTTTCCGCTTTTGTTGTTGTTGCTGTTGTTGTTGTTGTTGGTGGTGGTGGTAGTGGTGATTACTACTACTATGATGTGGATTTATTTGACGATTTTTACCGTGTTTACTGTCACTATTATTTTTGTAATATTGGGAATATTCTTCAGCATCACCAGTGCGTAAATTTGTAGGGTATGGAACATGATCATATTGATGATCTTGGCGATACCTATGATGCTGATGGTTTCTAGTATGTTTATTATGCGAGGCTGATGGTGATGAATGTTGTTCATTTAAATTTTTATGAAGAATATTATTTTCTGAAATATGTTGTGTTGAATGACTGCTCGTGTGTTGATGGTTGGTATAATTATTATTCCTATGATTGTTATTCATTCGGTATACTCCATGATTGCGGTTGTTTATTGAATTATTAGAATTGAACATTGCAGAAACTGCAGTTCTGTGTATTTTTTTGCTATCTTTATTACCACTGATGCCTCCCATTAACAATTCATTTGTTAAATAATGTCTTGCATCTTGTAAAAATTGATTTAGATTTTCGAATTGTAATGATGGAACTTTTGGATTGTTATATCTATCTGTATTGTTTATAGGATTTGACACATCATGAAATTGGTAATCATTGCGACTACGTGAAAAGCTTTGAGTGTAATTACTCGGATAAGTGCCGGTTGCTCGTTCATGCTGTGGACTTGTAGATCTATGTCCATGTACATTTTCTTTATTGTTTTGTTGTATTTCAGATGCAACCATATGTTTGATGTCGTTAATTAATGACGTTTTCAATTTTTCCGATAGTTCTTCAACTACTTGTGCACTTATTGTCCTTATTGCTTGTACTTGAGGAAGGGGTAAAACTTCTATATCATCTATTGATTGGTCGTAAACGTTATCTATCATGCTGTTTGTATCGTTGCTGTGATCATTATCATCATTATTATTATTGTATATATTGTTAGTATTGGCTGTTGATACTACCTCTTCACTTATTGGTGTTGAAGCTGCTACGGACGTGGACCTTTTATTTTTGACATTTGATCTGGGACTGTTACTGGCCTTTTTCTTTTTTTTACCAGAAGCACTTTTTTTCAATTTAGATAAAGCCATTTTTGTTTTTATTTGAGATTTGAGACTCAGATTTTTCTTCTTCTTCACTGTACTTGATTTAACGATAATTTTCTCATTTGCTTTTATATTTTCATCTTTATTTAATATTTTTTTTAAATTTTTCTCTGTATTTGGCGATGGTGGTTTTTTCTTTGCCCGTTTTTTCCGAAGCTTGGTAAGAGCAATGGATGACTTCACCAACGTCTTCAATGACTTCACGCCTTTTCTTCCGGCTTTTCCCATCTAATCTATTTATACAACGTGATTAGTAGTGGTAATAGTTTGTAAAATACTTTTAGGAAAGAAACTGTTTTTTGTATATTGTTGGTAAATATATTTCTGAATATCTATATATAATTTACAAATATATTATTATATATATTAATACGTGCATAGCTGGCCCAGCTGGATAGCTACCACAACGTTCATCACCGCAGCATGATAGAATGATAGAATACCAGAATACTACACTAGCTCAGCTAGCATGATGATATATTGACCTAAGGATTAAATAAATTAAATCTAATCCATAGTTTACTAAGTATAGGTAGTGCGGTAAGTGCGTACTGCAGAATTCTCCTTTCTCCGCGTTTCCCTCAAATATTCGGCAGCCTGTATTTATGCCTCTCTTTACTTCATCATTCGGATATCATGTAACTCGTAAGCGCCTATAAATAAGGTATATACAAAATCAGAGTGATAAATTATCACTGTATTACTCTATGTTTTTTTAGTACGACGACTGATATGTCCTTAAATGTGCCATGTTGCCATGATGTGAAAACAAAAAATATATATACGTTTTTATGTCACACACACATCGAATTCACACATTTTATCATCTTATATATACACATGTAGATATATATATATATTACACATACAAGAGTCCATAAAAGAAATTAGATAATAAATAAATGAAGAAAAAGCGGAAGAAAATTAAAAAGCATGGGAAACGCTTCAAAAAGAAAAAAAAGAAAAGGAAGAGACGGGAAAATGATTTTCATGAGATAACAGTAGAAGAAGTTGTACATACGCGAAAAAAAGAGATTCCTTTGTATGATCAATACAAAGCTCTCTTTAAACCTGGAGAACAAAGCTTTTGGGATAGATGGCTAGTCAAAACACCTCCAGTACCTGTAACCAATGGTCGAGATCAAGATCTCTTTACTCAAGTTGATACTTTAGCATTTATCCCAACAGATGATGTATTGGATCAAAATTATAAAGTCGCATATAAAGCGATCAAGCATCAAGAGGAAGAACGTGCAGAAAAAAAAGGGTGGGGGAAAATTAGAAAAAAAATGATTAAAGATAAGAAGAAAGCGAAAGAAGCCAAATTACCAAAAATTGCTTCTGCAGCAACATTGGAAAATGCAGAGGCTAAACTGGAGGGTACAAAGAAAAAAAGTATTTCATACTTTGGCAATGAAAGCGAAAGTGATGAAGAAATTATAATAGAAAATCCTGCCTCATCTCATATCAAACATAGAATTGACAGACATGTTCATGAAATCATAGTGTGTGAAGAGTGTGAAGTGAAGCAATGTGCATTTACATGTATACAATGTGAACAGAATTATTGTGAACCGTGCTTATTAAAATTACATAGCAGGTCAAAAAAGTTTGCTTCACATTTCTGGGTACCATTCACACGTGTTAAGACGTCAAGAAAAAATAGAAATGATAGAAATCAGAATTGGATGAATAGTTTACGAAATTAAAATGATCTTTCCTGGCCATCAACCTATAAATATTATAGGATGTTGGGGTTGCGAATGGAATGAACCAAATCAAATGGCGCATTCATGTATGGGTTAATGAAAAAAACAAATGTATATACAACAGATTTCAATATGGGTCAGTATGGCCGGGGTACAAGTCATTAATACGACTCACCAAATGCACATTTTAAAAGGCAAAGCGATTATTATTAAAGGCGCAAGTTTTAATAATCGCGGTTTGTATATCTCTACATGTAGTAGAAATCCAATTAGAAGAAAATATTTATATTAGATTTATATACGACTTCGTATATATATATATATAAAATATATTACTTCGTACGTATTATATTATGCCACATAATAAAAATGAGAATTAAACCCCCGCAGACACACACACACACACACATACTTTATACTAATACACGGGGTCTTTTTTTTTTTCCTTTTTGCGAGATTATATTATACGAAATACTTTAGAGGATCACTAATTTTCATTTTCTCTAACACGTTCGCACGAGTTCGTAATATTTTATTATTCTTTTTGTTTTAATTTCAATCAATGAAAGGAAGTTCTTTCATGTTAATCTTTTTGCCTTCTGATCGTTTTATAATGCCATCACCCTCGTCAAACTCTTGAATTTCAATATTAGTAACTTTTTTATTGTTTTCATCTAACGCAACAACAGCGGCAAGCAAATCATCGCCATTATGAGTCCCATT
>JACLAC010004129.1_pt1 | contig 17449 bp, 13 predicted proteins | sample 8027881 | NCBI WGS metagenome assembly JACLAC01 (sample SAMN15725517, study PRJNA655200) | protist metagenome | isolation source: fluorescence activated cell sorting (FACS) single amplified genomes of... | place: Spain: Blaines Bay Microbial Observatory, Mediterranean Sea | collected 2016-01-19
TACTGCTAGTGTTTCCCCGCTCTATTTCGTGGGTTTCCCCACCGTAACAGATAGTTCCTTGAGAGATGCCTTCGAGGTAAGCGGATATATTGTGTCCGTGGATTTCGTATCGTTCTAATCGTCTATCGGTAGTGTAGTTAGCGATGAAGTTCACTAAACAGCCGTTTTCAAAATAAATTAAGGCTCCATGGACATCTCGATAAGGCGAAATAGCACGACGTACAATACTATGGACTTCAGCAACGTTCGAATTGGCAATAGCACGCAGAATATCAATTGAGTGTATAGGTGTTTCCAGTAGCATATTATCCATTACTAACTCGGGAAAGCTATTGGAGGAAGCAAGACGAGAAATGCTCTTGTGGAATTCACCGACCAGTTGGGTAACAGCACCGTGGCTTTCAATTTGCTTTCGTGCTTCTACAATCATTGGGTGGAAACGTCGGTCCCATCCTACCATAGCTTTGGTGTTGGTAAGATTAGCGACATCTCGTAAGTTTTTGGTTTCAACAACGGTCATACCAGGCGGCTTTTCCAGTAACGTATTAATTCCCCGTTCCAAACATGGCAATGCGACTTGAGCATTCAAGTGGGCTGGGGCGGCAACAAATACGGCATCCAGCGATTCTGTATCTAGCATATCCTCTAAGTCATCATAGCAATTTTGAATGCCGACCTGATTTCTAGCTGAATTTCTTGCAGATTCGATGGGATCGCATACTGCGGTTAGGTCAACATCCACAAACTGTTTTAGAATTTGCATGTGCCCACGACCACGGCTGCCACAGCCAGCAACAGCTACTTTCAATTTGCTCATACTGCTTCTCCTTGGATCCTTCTAAATTTAGTTTCAAAATTTCCTAACTAGATATTAGGTTCAATGTGTGATTTTTGTTTTGGATAATACCCAATTGCTTTGCGGCCGTGATCTAGATCATAAAGGTTCCACGTACTATCGGATACACCGAATACGATCTCAAATTTGATGTTGGGATGGATGATAGCTTGTTCAAACAGATGAACAGCATCTGCATGCCCAAGGTGGTGAGGATGTTCAGGCTCTGGCCGATCGTAGTTAAAATTCCCAATGCGTACAGCTACAAATTCAAGTTCAGATTGGCTGGTATACATGTATCCCAAGTCCTCCCCGAAAGCTTTACTGACCGAGTAATAGCTTTCAGGCCGAGGCATCATGTCGATCGTACGGAAAATAGATTGTGGATATGGACTAAGTAAACCTGCGCGGCTAGCATAAACAAAACGACGTACACTGTTTTGCCGAGCAGCTTCAAGTAGGTTATAGATTCCAACAAAATTCTCAGAGGGAAGCAAATCAATACCAGCATTTTTTTGCCTTTCTCCAATGGTAGCACTGCTACTATTGGCTAGATGGATTACTGCGTCCATGCCTTGTAATGCTGTGAAAACTGTATCAAAATCTGCAACGCTGCCGATAAGTGTGTCTGGAACATTTGGATTGGATTCAAGATCAAGTCCTCGTAATTGGTATTTATTTTTTAACCCGGCTACCAACGTTGATCCAACCGCACCATTAATACCGGTAATCAGTATTTTCATTTTTTGTCCTTGAGGCTTTCTTAGTTTCGTAACCCTAAGTTTTTTAGTACATCTGCCATCATATTATAAGCGATTTCAACTTTTTCCTTTCGCATATGTGAAAAAGTTTCGACCGAAATATACTTATTGTATCCACTTTCTCCTAAAGTTGCAGCGAAGGTGTGAAAATCCAGCTCATCGTCTTTTTCTCCCGGAATTAGAAAAGTACTGTATGGGTACATTCCTTTGACACCTTTAACGTGACAATGTGTTGTTATTGGTGCTAATCGAGAGGTAACCTCCGCAATATCAGTACCTAGGTGATAGAAGTTAGTGATATCGTTTAAAAGTCTGAGATTACTAGATCCAACATGCTGGATTAGCAAAGTAACCTTATCCGGTGCATCAATAGTCGTGGCTTCGTGGTTGTGAATATTCATGGTGATATCTAAACTTTCGGCCCGTTTACATATTGGGATAAGAACCTCAATTAACAACTTCCATGCAAACGGATCCCCCTTATCGCCACCATAACCAGTTAGGAAATTTACGCCACCTGCTCCAAGTTCAGTGGCAACATCCTGTAATTTCGCATAGTGATCCACAGCCTTTTGCTGATTTTCTAATGCTAATTGATAGAGTCCACCGCCTTGGTAAGGATTAACAACAGAAACAGCTAGATTGTGATCATCAACTATTTTCTTAACTTGTTGTACGTGTTTATTGGTAACAGTATTTGAATCGATATGCGCATCTGGTCCGCACATCATCTCTATAGCGTCATAACCAGTATCAGCTAAAATTTTGATGACATTTTCTAGTGGTAAATCCTGTAATCCTCCGGCGTGGTAGGATATGCCAATCATGAATTCCTCCTAGTTCTGGGTTGAACTATATTTTCAAAGTAATAGTGGTAGTTTCAGTATACTACATTTGTTCTGTATTCTCGACCGAGGCGTAGTGGGTAGAAGATGATTAGTGTAAAAATAGCGTGCTTGACACTACCTGAACGCACACTTATTTTCAATCAAGATACAATTATTTCTCTCTTGTTTCGTAACGAATTCGGGGATCCAGCCAAATCAAGAGAAGATCTGAAATCAGGGTGCCGATTACGGTTAACACACTTAGCATCATGATCATACTTCCAGCTAGATACATGTCTTGATTCATCAACGCACGTAAGAGAAGTGGTCCTGTGGTTGGTATGCCTAAAACAATAGAGGTGATGACTGAACCTGATACAATACTAGGTAGCACCCAGCCGATATTGCTGATAACAGGGTTTAGTGCCACTCGAACTGGGTATTTTAGCAATAGGTTCACGTTTGGCACCCCCTTGGCTCGTGCCGCGATCACGTAGAGTTTCCGCAGTTCATCCAACAGATTACCCCGCATTACACGGATCAATGAGGCAGTGCCGGCTGTTCCTAGTACAATCACGGGAATCCACAAGTGTCCAAGCAAATCCAGAAATTTTCCCAGCGACCACGGCTCATTTTGATAAGATGGTGAAAAGAGTCCCCCGACACTCAGGCCGAAGACGATGTCAGCAAGATACATTAAGATCAAGGCAAATAAGAAATTAGGGATTGCTAATCCAATAAAGCCTAGAAATGTAAAGGTATAGTCTCCCCAAGAGTATTGATTCACTGCTGAGTAAATTCCAATTGGGATAGCCGTTGCGTAGACAAAAAGCAGGGTGGCAATTGAGATGGTCACTGTTAGTAGAAGGCGCTGAAAAATCAGTTCTTTGACTGGCTTATTCCATTCGAAAGACATTCCCAAGTCTCCTTTGATTAGTCCTTTCATCCAGCGGATATATTGGATATAAATTGGCTCATCTAGATTGTAGCGGTTTCGGAGTGCTTCTACCAGTTCTGCATCGACGGTTTCGCCTGTCTCTCCAAGAGCAGAAATATAAGCTGTAAGGTAGTCTCCGGGTGGTAGCTGAATGATAATGAAGGAAATAATTGAAATTGTCAATAGGGTGGGAATCATCCAAAGTATGCGTTTAACGATTAGGCTGAACATCAATTTCTCCTTCATGTTCGATTTTCGGTTGATCAATCGCGTAGCATTCTGGTGCAGTACTACCTGGTGTGCGGAAGATCCATCCTGAAACCGCTACTTCTGGCACATTTCGAAACGTATCCTTCACTACAAAGAGCGATGGCACTCGGCCAATTGTTCCGATGACCCATAGGTTTTTCCGGTTCAGCTCGATAATTTGATGAAAAAGTTGTACATGTTCCTTAGGATCAGGAGTGCGTTCGATTTTCTGGTACAATTCCATGCATTTTATCATCTCCTCTGGTGGAACAATTCCTTGTTTGCCGTTAGACAGAAACCATCTAGCATATCCAATGCCTTGAATCGACTCCTGACTAAAGGGAAAAAACCAACGTGGATCAATGACCGGAATTAGTTCGTCTGCTGACCCCCACACGCCGACATCGTGCATCAAAGCGGACTTTCGGGTATAGAATAGTTGTCTCGCTTCTAATTTGAGCTCCGTTTTGATACCTACGTCTGTCCACTGTTTAGCAATTAGTTCAAACATTGGTGTACTTAAGAACACGGAAGCGATTTCAATACGAATGTGCAACGGTTTTCCATCTGGTCTTAAACGAATTCCTGCTTTGTTCCTCGTTTCTAGTCCCATTTCATCCAGTAGTCGATTGGCTTCTTCTGGTTTGTATTCAATGTAGGCTTTCTCGTAAGCTTCAGAGTAGAAAGGAGAGATAGCAGGTGGTGAGATCTGGCACGGTTGGCCGATGCCAAAAAAAGCGATTTCGTTCAACTGCTGGCGGTCCATAGCGTATGACAAGGCAATTCTGAAGCGTCGATCAGCAAATATTTTTCGTAAGATAGGATCTTTATGGTTCAAATTGAGTGAGAGTGAAGAGCCACCACCGCTACTAATCCATAATCGAACACTGTATCCTCTATTCTTGCTGTTTGTTTTGAACCGAGGGAAATTGTCAAATTGGAGGTGTCGGCCTTGCATTCCAATCTCACCGTTCATAGCTTTCATGTTAATCATTTCGCTATCGTAGATCTCAAATGTCATCTGGTCGATGTATGGCAGTTGATTACCATTTCCGTCGACTTTCCAATAATACGGATTGCGCTCGAAAACAATCAATTGGGCTGGTGGTGGGACTTTGATAATCCAAGGCCAAAGTCTGGGAACTTCAGTGTTTTGCCAACTGGCTCGATCTTCAAAAAGCTGGTACCAGAAATCGAATGACTCCTTCTTGGCCATTTCTTCTAAGTGTTTCTTAGGTATGAAATCCGGATGAAACTTTTTTAAGTAGTGGGCTGGATATTCGACCATTGGGTAACTTCGGCCTGAGGCGAGCGTTTTGAGAAAAAGGCCATATGGGCTGACAAAACGGAATTTCACTACATGGTCGTCAATCTTTTCAATTTCCATAGGTACACCATCTCGTTGATATTCGCGTGGGATGGTCGGTGTTAGTTCGGGATTCATGATTATATGGTTGTACCAAAACAGGATATCATTGACAGAAAATGGTATGCCATCTGACCAATGGACACCTTCTCTCAACCAGAATGTATAGGTTCTTCCTTCATCGGTGATTTCCCATTTGACTGCCAAATTGGGTAAGATCTGTTGTGCCATTGGTCCCCAGCGAACTAATCCGTCGTAGGCCAATCGGGCACGAAAAATTCCAATGTCTGGTGCGCTGGTTCCATAACGCTGCCAAGTGCCGCCGTATGGACCATTTTGGTCAGGTGGATAGATCACCAAGGGGTTTTTCGGCAGGCGATTCTCCACGGGTTCAAGTTCTGTTCCTTTTAGCATGGGGGATTGGTTAAAGACACGAGTTTTAGTCCATTCCCCAACTGTGTGTATATCTCCTTCCAGATGGTAAAATTTTTCTTTAGTCATTGGTTGAAAAGCTTCGTTTAGCGACGAACTATGCACAACACGAGACGCTTCTATATTATTATCGAGTGCAGTTTCCAGATGATTGATGTCTTGTTCTTGTCCCCATTTACCTAGAAACCATGTTAGTTGAGCCAGAAGAATAATAAGTAAGACTAACCCGGCGAAGATAATACCTAGTCTCAGAAAAAAACTGGAGAGGAATTTGAAAATCGGTTTTTGGTTGAGGCTCATTATCTATTATCTTTATGTTGGTTTACTCCACTAAATGGCATCGTGCTAGGTGACCTGTCGCAATTTCTCGAAATTTGGGAATTTCTGTTTTGCATCTATCTTCTACATATGGACATCTGGGATGGAAAACGCAACCAGAGGGTAGGTTTGCTGGATCAGCTACTTCACCGGAAAGAAGTGCTCGGTTTCTAGATTTCCTTGGCTCAGGGACCGGAACTGCTGCTAACAACGCCTCAGTGTATGGATGCTTTGGTTGGCGGAACAATTCATCGGTAGCACCGAGTTCAACCAACTTTCCTGCGTACATGACAGCAATTCGGTCAGAAATATGGCCAACAACATTAAGGTCATGAGCGATGAATAAATAGGTGAGTTGGAAGGTGCTCTGCAACTCCTGCAACAGGTTTAATACTTGTGCCTGCACCGAGACATCAAGGGCGGATACTGGTTCGTCTGCAACGATCAATTTGGGATGCAAGGCTAAGGCTCTTGCGATGCCGATTCTTTGTCGCTGACCGCCACTAAAGGCATGTGGATATCGGCGTATATGTTCCGGTTTCAAACCAACTTGGATGATCAATTCCTGTACACGCTGTTCTCGTTCTGATCTATCCGAGACACCATTAACCAACAATGGCTCCCCAATAATATCGAACACTGTCATACGTGGGTTCAATGAAGAGTAGGGATCTTGGAAGATCATCTGCATGTGTTTCCTCAATGGTCTCAAAGTGTCTTCTGTTGCTATGGCTAGGTCATATGATTGATCATCTGAGCGAAACAGGACTTGGCCGTCAGTGGGCGATAATGCTCGTAATATTGTCCGTCCGACGGTTGTCTTACCCGATCCGCTTTCACCAACCAATCCTAGGCATTCACCTTGGTGTAGGTCAAAACTAATCCCATCAACAGCGCGAATCTGTCCAACCACTTGGTTGAAGAATCCTCGCTTGACAGGAAAGTGCTTCTTCAGATTTTTAACTTGTAAAAGGGGTTCTTTGTTCACTGGGTTTTGTTTTTCTCTCGAATGAAGCAAGCTACATGCTGATTGGCTCTAAATTGGAATGGCACAGGAGGATCTCCTTGATTACAAAGTCCATCTGAAAATTCTTCACAGCGTGGATGAAACGGACAGCCAGTTATTTGCTCAAATGGGTTTGGGACAGATCCTGAAATGACTTTGAGCTTCGCCTTTGGTTGTTTCCCTCGTCTTGGGACAGACTCAAGCAAGGCCTGAGTATATGGATGTTGTGGATTCGTAAGCAATTCGTTTATTTCTGCTTGCTCGACAATCTTCCCCATGTACATGACTGCTACTTGATTTGCCATTTCGGCAACGACACCAAGATCATGTGTAATTAGCAGGATTGACATTTCAAACTCGGTTTGTAGATCACGCATAAGTTGCAGTATTTGGGCTTGAATGGTTACATCAAGCGCGGTCGTTGGTTCATCGGCGATCAATAACTTGGGCCGACAGATCAAGGCCATTGCGATGATCGCGCGTTGGCGTAAGCCTCCACTCATTTGGTGTGGATATTGGTTGAAGCGTTCAACTGGGTTTGGGATACCAACCCGTTGCATCATGTCGATTACTTGTAATCGTGCTTCCGCTTTTCCAAGGTTCGTATGGAGTATAAGGGATTCCATGATTTGGTTACCAACAGTGTGTACTGGACTTAGTGAGGACATGGGTTCTTGAAAGATCATAGCAATTTCGCTGCCACGGATTGCCCTGATTCTCTTATCTTTTTCTTTGTGGTTTGTGAGTACAACATTATCTGAGTTTGATCGATGGAACACAATCTCACCAGATACAATTCGACCTGGTGAGGCAATTAACTGTAGTATTGAGAAGGCTGTCACGCTCTTACCACATCCACTTTCACCTACGATGGACATTGTTTCCCCCAGAGGAATCTCTAGATTGACACCATTTACCGCCCGAACAACGCCTTCATCCAAAAAGAAATGTGTCTGCAAATTTTGGATGGATAACAATATGTTTTTCATGAAATATCTAGCGTTCGTAAGGGTCGGCGGCGTCTCTTAAACCATCTCCCATAAAATTGAATACCAATACAGTTAAGATTACGAAAACCGCTGGACTCAATAACCATGGGTAAAAAGCTATGGTTCGCATGTTTTGTGCTTCTTTCAGCAGAACCCCCCAGCTGGTAATGGGAGGACGGAGACCAAGACCAAGGAAACTGAGTGAAGTCTCGCCAATAATCATAGCAGGTATAGCCAAGGTAAGACTAACGATAATATGGCTCATAAAAGAGGGTAATAGATGATGCCACATAATCCGAGTTTGGCTGGCGCCAACTAGTAGCGCCGCAGTGGCAAAGTCTTCCTCTCTTAATGATAGGATTTTACTTCTAACCTGACGTGCTAGACCAGTCCAGCCAATAATTGATAGTACAATGGTAATACCAAGGTAAATCTGTAGAGCTGACCAAGAAGATGGAAGTGCAGCAGAAAGTGCCAGCCATAAAGGGATTTGGGGAAAAGATCTGAGAATTTCAATCATACGCTGGATCAGATCGTCAACCCAACCACCGAAGTATCCAGAGATGGCTCCGATTGATAACCCTAGAAAGAAACTTAGGCTGACTCCAAGCAGACCGATGGTGAGTGAGATACGTGATCCGTAAATGATACGCGAGAGCAGGTCTCGTCCCATAGAGTCTGTGCCCAGCAGGAATAACGTACCACCTGAATCAACACCAATAAGGTGCCGATCCATTTTGAACAATCCCCAGAATTTGTAGGTCTGGCCTTTAGCTAGTAGACGGATTGGGTATTTCTGTGTCAGATCTTCTTGGTAAGATTTTTGAAGTGTTTCTGGGTTACGTTGTCCTTTTAAACCATACACGAAAGGCCAGAGATGAAACCCCCCTTCAGAAGTAAAATGAAGGCGCTGTGGTGGTGCATAGGTATAAGAAGTGTCTTGGAATGACAACGAATAAGGAGCCAAGAATTCGCAGAAAACTGCAGCCAGATAAAGCACTAAGAGAACTGTGGCAGACCAAACGGCAATACGGTGTTTACGAAATTTCCACCACATTAACTGCCATTGTGAGGCAGTATAGCTACTAGTTTTGTCTGTGTTGGAATCTGAAATTATTGATGAAGGGGTAGAAGGGATTTCTGTTTGAGTTTGGTTTTGCACGGAGTCTTTTTGAGAATTGATCTATTGGAAAAGTACTGTTGAACCAGCATATCAATTGGTGTTAATTACTGTCAAGATCAATTTCACTTGTTTGTTATTTTTGGATGTATTGATCAAGTTCTATATAGTTTTGTTTCCCTTCAGCAAAAACGTGGGCCACACCGTCAGAAAAATCCGAAGCCCAGTCAAACTGAGGTTTGATTATTACTTTACCTGTCTTATCGATAAAACCGTATTTGTTGTCCATCTTGACGCGTGCCAATCCTTGTAAAAAATCGTAGGCATCATCAAATTTAGGGGGTATGACAACCCGCCCCTTGCCGTCTATATACCCCCACTGATTTCTCATCTTTATAGCTGCCAATTTCTCAGAAAACGGTAACGCATCATCAAATTTAGGGAGTATGACAACCTTTTTCTTTCTATTTATGTATCCCCATTTGCCATTTTGTTCAATAAGTGTCAAATCGGATTGATTACATGCGCAGACTAAAGAGCATAATATTCCAGTTATAATAATCCAAAGTATCTTAACCTGATTATCCCGTAGTATCATTTTGCTACCTTGTTTTTTTTAGTTAGCTAATTCTCGACAACAATAGTTTCCCAGCTTATTGATGTTCGTCCGGCCATATCGACTGTTGCTGACCGTAGATGATAGGTTCCAGGTTTTTCAAGGCTAAAGTCAATTTCTACTTTATATCTTGAGTTGTCTTGATTGGTAATTCGTGTTTCCAACTCTTCCCAATTTAGAAACCGATAATCTTCTTCGTTAGGACCATAGAGCTCCCAGCAGAGTATGGCATTTTTGTAGATTCCCTGAGCATTAGTGCCTGTAGTGTAGTAAACTGTGGCAGACCCTTCCGTTATAGTAGCGCGTGCCGTGATTTCCATTGGTAATTCTCTTTCATGGTATGAGAGTTCAGTAGAAAGTTGGGGTGGTGTTCCTGACGGTCGAACTGGGGTTCTTGCTTTATCGTAGATACTTTTTCCACCTTCTTCAACAACTTCTACTTTACCGTCTTCCTTAATGCGGATTACTTCCCGATAAGCCAACAGGTTTAATTCGTCCAAGTCCCACAAGAGATCATAAGCAACGCCGAAACGGATACACCGTTCTATCTCGGTGAAAAAGTTGTGCATCACCACACGATACTTGATGCCTTTTTGATTAAGCCGTTCCAAATTGAGTTCATTGAGGCCCCATAGGTTGCCTTTTCCCATGTAGACGTGTCCGAGATTGTAACCGGGAGGCAGAAGGATGGCAACTTCCGCTGCTTGTTTCAGTTTGCCCAAGTTCCTATTAGGATGGCTTTCCGTGTGAGCTCTCAGATTTCTTGATAAAGCTAGGTATTCATTGTAAGGAACACAAGCCAGTTGGTAAGAATCCCAATAGAGGAAGAATTTGGCACCTAAGTCATAAGCGTGGGTTTGTAGCCAAAAAGTGTCTGCTCGATCAACCGCGCCGTAAATGCTCATACCCCAATCTTTATCTGTCAGCCTAGCGGCCCCACGGAGAAACCCATATATAATGCTGGCTAAATTCTTTGGATTATCAACTGGAATTTGGCACCCGTAAGCCATGTTCATTTCGGGTAATGTTCGAAGTGTACCAAAGCGTCCAGGAGGTTCGAAGACTATGGCCGAAGGGACTTTACCTTCGCCTGCCTCACATCCTGTAAGTTGGTAGAGGGCTGAACTCACCATTGTCTCCCAACTGTATATATTTTGTTGCAGGAAATCTATGTTGCCGAGGTCTACATCTGAGCGTTCTGATAGCTCATTCATCAATCTTGCTGGTGCTCCTTGGTACTTTGCATGTCGGAAATAGTCTTGAAAATTTTCGAGTGCGACTTGTGGTGTAATAGATTTCCGATATGATTGATCAGACTCCAATTTAGGGCGGATAATGCTGTCTCTAGTACAAACTGCTGGTTCATCCATAAAAATGGTTGGTCCCAGATAATTGCTTCGGTACAAATACTCCGGATACTTAATTTCTTGACCGCTTATCCCCCAATAGAACACATTACATTGATCAATCCACTTGACTTGTTTTTTATCAACCCGTAAACAGTTGATACCGGCATTAATCATTTCAAGATAGTCATTTTGGGTGAGTTGAACCAATTCATAATCAGATCGATCATAGCGGCGTGTCTCATCTTTTTGCTTACTGTTATGAGCAGGGCCAATTAGAACGTCGGGATTAAGGAGTAGAACCTTTGTTTCTATCGGGATAACAGGGGGCTCTAGGTGATCTAAACTGTCAAGAAGGTAAGAATGCCCGAGGAATGTCAGTTTTGACTGAAAGATTTCTTGTGAAGGTGTGTCTTTGATTGGTTGGGGTATAAGATATGACCAACAACCAAGACTAGGTAACACTGCTTTATCTTCAAACGTATGACGGAATTCTAGTGGTTGGTTGTCTCCTTCTTTCAGGATATATCGGGCGATATTCTGACTGGATTTGGTTGACTTAAGTGCTGAATACGATTCAACAAGTAGCCAGACACAAAATCCTTCTTCATTTGTTTTTTTTGTCTGCAAGTGTAACCATTGATGTTTTGTTTTTCTAGCTTCTTCAACTTTTCCCAAAGTAAGAATTAAAGTTTTGACCGTGGTTTGTGGAACATCCTTTTTTTGAGCATAATGGTATTTTGCTGTTGTGCCTGGGAGACCAAGGGGGAAGGGTTGTTGTTCATTAGTTTCGTGTTCTTTAGTTATGTTCATGTTCTTTCTGTTATATTATGTGTGTGTTTTTTCATTTGTTTTTAGAGAGATCTGGTCATAGGAAATTGTGTTTCCTATGAAGCTAATGTTGTAAACCAATCACGTACCCGAACCTTATCCGAATCATCGCCAAACCCTAAACTAAACCATCCAGAATAACCTTCGACATTTAACCGTAAGAATAGCTTTTCAAAGTCGATATTCCCCTCCCCAGGGACGAGATGGATTTCGTGTTCTCCTGTATTGTCATTAAGTCTTACCTGGCCAATATTGTTTACTCCAAATTCATCCAAGAATCCCTCCCATCCTTCAGAAACCAGATGGCCATGTGCTACGTTAAATGCCCACTTAAAATTTGGAGACTCGATTTTGTCCAAAAACCAGTGCGTCTCTTCAACGTTGTGAGGAATGTAATGAATTTCGGCCAAGTCTGGTTCTTTGTTATGGTTCTCAAAAAAAACGACAACGTTGGCTCGTTCTGCTGCTTCTACTAGACGTCTCATCCGGTCAACAGCAGTTTCTCGTCGTTTTTGAACATCACCGAAATGATAGCCGCCATGTCCAACCAACCAACCACAACCCAAGCGAGCTGCTAGGTCGAGGTTAGCAAAAAGGTATTGATCTACTGCTTCTGCCATGATAGGTACATACTCAGCATTATTAATCGCTGATGATGGATGGATGCCGATTGCGATATTGTGCTCTTCACACAAATGGCGGATCATTCGGATGCGTTCAATGTCGAAGGAATCAATTTCATTGGGGGGTAGGTCAGCTTGAAAGTCTATATAGCTAAAACCATTCTGAGCGGCCCAACGGATTGATTCCTCTATTGGTTTGCTTTTTGGGGCATCGAAGCCAAAACGATTCTTCATAGTCTTTGGTTATTTTCCTAAAATCGGCATGTTTTTCAGCAATTTTTATTGGTTATCAATTATCTATTCGATAGTATTCAATTGCATCTTCGTCAAGTTCTATCCCCATTCCGGGTTCTTGTGGGATTTGAAGACAACCGTCTTTTACCGTGTATAGCGTTTCAGATTTAACTAGCCGGTTGAGAGGAGACCAAGCATCTTCAGGTCGAGTTGGTGGTGTCGTATAAACTAATTCCTGCGTGCGGCAGGTACGGATTGTTGCCGCAACTTGGAGAGAGTAAACTAGGTCCATCCCATGCGATCCGTGAAAAATGCATTCTACACCAAACATTTCCGCCATGCCAGCTATCTTTTTTAATGTACTGATCATATTGGCACAATGTGGTTGAATTATGTCAAAGGCTTCTCCCTGCATGTACCCTCGGTAGGCTTCAGCTGGTTGATGTTCGCCTCCAGTAATAGCAATTTCCGTTTCATTTCGAAGTCGTGCATGAAGTTTGATATCACCACGAGTAAAGGGTTCTTCTAACCAAGTAGCATCAACTTTTTCCAATGCTCTAGCGGCTCGCAGCGCGGTAGAATAATCCCAAGTAGTACCTGAGTATTGTGCTGTTCTGTCTACCATAACCTCTACTTTATCTGGGCCGCCAACTAATTCTCTAATTAACCTAATGGTTTCGATGTCTTCCATTAGGTCCGGACGAAAAATGCGAATCTTGACTGCTCTATAACCTTGTTTTACGTATCTTAACACATCCTCAGCTTGTTGCTTTGGAGTTACGTCGGTTTGGTCTGCCGCGCCAGGCCAAATGCAGGTTAGGTACAGAGGAATTTCTTCACGGTATCCTCCTAATAGTTTGTGTAATGGTAAGTTTGCAGCTTTACCCATGATGTCCCAAAGAGCGTTTTCTGCACCATACCATTGATCAAGTCCTGCCTCCAGGTGTTGTTCAATCTGAAACGGATCTTTGCCTACTAAAATCTGGCTGACAATGTCGGTGTCTACCAGATGAAATCCATAGCCTGTTAGGTTCTGATCAGTACTAATCTTGGTGATGTTTGCAGTATTATAGTGTGTCTGTAGAAGTTTCTCAGAGATTGGAACTTCTACACTAAAGCTTTCAACAGCAGTTACTTTCATCGTTGACTTGTTTTGTAAGGGACTTGCAGGAAATTCTTACTTTGTTCAGGAAACTTCACTGTTTATGTGAGCGAAACGTAGGTGGCAATATAATTTGTGTTGATAATGATGCCAAACAGGATGATCATAGCTTGCTTAAATTATCCTTGTTTTATCCGATGCTCAAATGCATTGATTTCCTCTTTTCCTTCTAAAACCCCTATCTCCAAATGGAAATCACGGATTTCGCTGGGTTGGATGTAATTTAAATAGCCGTGCTTGCGGTTCCAGGCACGACCTAGCATGCTAACATTACCGGGTTCAATACCCGTGACATAAGTGCCTTTGTGGAAATGTTGCCATTGCGTAATTATGGGCATCTCTCGGATAGGAAATTCCCAATAGATTCCAAGCTTTAGCTCATCGTTAACTAAGGCTACTTGAACATTACCTTCTTTATCTGCAATTGGACGATGTATGTAGACATCATCATGTGCTTGTTCTTGTGGAGATTGGGCTAGCTGATATTCTTCTGGTCCAACTTCTCTATCTTCCAGCCATTCTGTACTTTTTTGACTGTTGATTACCAATCGAGTACCCAGATTAAGAAGAGGAAATCCTGGGTTAGAATGGTAGACAAACATCAGTGGTGAAGGGTCGACGCTAAGGTTCTCGATTTGGTCATGAATTCGTAGGCGTTTTTCGCCTAGCACAGTAGAGATCTCCCGGGTAAGTTCCAAATTTGTGCCGAAGACCACTGCTTCACGCATTTTGCCGCGTACACGTACCACGTAATCTTCTCCCTCCCAGCTACATTCGGTTGCCACATTCTTCGCTGGGATAAAAGAGAGACGGCCGTGAAGCCCAAGTTCCTCATTTTCCACTTCCTGATCTACTTCAGGATGACCTGTAAAGATCATACCGCAGCTAGTTACTAACCCACCAAAGAACCCACGCATCCAGCCATAGCCTTGAGGTTCATAGAAGGCGGGCCCTACATCTCCTGTGTTGCTACGAAAGCAAAGAGACATGCCTCGGTAATGTGCCGAAGCGATGTCTAGAGAACGGCCTGGTAGAATGGAAAAGCAAAGCCCAGAAGCATTGAACACTTCAATTAAATCGGCCCCCCGTTCATTTCCTTCCACCAATTCTGCTCGACGGGCACCAGCCAGTTGGGTCATATCACCAACTAATTCCAGCAGTTGCTTTTTGCAATATTTGCGTCCAAAAAGTGTCGTCACCGTTGCTCTCCTAGAGAATGGTCAATCAAAATCGTTGGTACAAAACTTGATTTCCTCATCATAACATACCTTGTTGACTCGGTACTAAATTACTTTTGACAGTACTATCGACAGAGACAGATAGCACTCTTACTCTAGTTGACATGTCAACAAAGTGCCGAAATACTGAATATATGAAGTGTTAATTATAGAGTAAAGTTAAACCACGGTCTAAGGTGCAATATGGTAGCATCTAGTGTCCGCTTTTATGATTTGTTAAGGTTTGGATTTTTGGTGTTTCCAACATGTTTTCAGGTGCCCCGATTCCTGTTGAGACACTAGTTGTAGTGGTTCGAACTGGTTCCCTCTATCCGAATTTGGATGAAGAACCTCCCAAGCGCGGCCTAAATTATACAATTATAATCTCTTATGATTAACTCAGATCAACCTGTGATAACGTCCCATCCAATAAGGGAGGAGGAAAATTGTTGGGTCTTCTTCTGTGTTACCTCCACCAGCGTAATCCAGATTGTAAGGATTGCCATTCCATTTCATCATGCGTCGTTCGTCCGCAGGGAGCGGAACAGTTGATTGTATCTCCCTGATACCTGGTTCTTCGGTTGCAATTTCGATGTCGGATCGGTGGCTATTAATGACTGTCCAACATATCAGATCCATTGGGATGCGTTGCAAGCTCTCAATGGATTGTTGGTGATGGTAATGGTTGCCCGTTAATGCCCCGTAAGCAAAATTCCAGAGTGGATTGCATTCTGTGCTGATGATTTGCCAACTTCGTTCAAATCCAAGCAGGTAAATTGACCGCAAATCTGGGTCTGTTTCGTACTTTAGAAGTGGGTAATAGACAACCAACGCCAGTTCGTCATCAGAATGATTAGTTGGATCCGGTGCAGTTAACTTTTGGTCAATTGAGTTGAGTGCGTAATGGTGTTGGTGAATTAAGTGGAGATAGGCTTGATGAAACTTTTGGTCGTTTGTGATGTGGTGTGCGGTTTTGAGCATCGATAAAATTTCTAGCGAATTAAGATTACGTTGTAGCTTCCATTCGCTATTGAGCATTTGTGGAGACCATACCCCCCAAGTGGTATGTTGCCCATCCACATCAATTAACAGAAAATCGTTGTCAACAATATGTGTCATAATTCGGTGGACAACTTCGGCGATATGTTGCTTCTCCTTCTCGTCAGCCACCAAATCATAGTAGATTGAGTAGGCGAATAGATGGCCATCAAGTTCGTCTGAACTAGTATCTCCTTTCCATTCACACAATCCATCTTCTGTGTCGTGCCACTCGCCATGTGATTTATCAACTGGTTCTCCTTTTTGGATTATTGCGCGTGCTGGAAATCCGTCAATGGGAGTAATCGATTCAAGTTGGATTATGGCCTCCATCGACCTTCGGGCGAGTTCTTTAGCGGAGGGTTGACCTGTAGTTGCGTAACGAAAACTTTGGGCTGCAACATAGAGCGATGTCCAAAGTCCGTCATTATCTGAAGCTTGATGCATATAGCTACTGAGATCCCCCGGTATCTTGAGATTACAAGAAGTAATATAACCTCGTCGATCATGGCGGGCGAGGACTATGTTCTCTAAAGCTTCAGCTTTTTGTGCTAGTGAGTACTTTCTTTTTTCAATTTGGCTAATCCCTTCGGATGTTGCTATAAAAGCCGTATTATTATCTTGAATAGAAATCCCGTTCACATGATCATCAGGTAGCCATCGTTTCGAATGAAAGTATTCCCACCTGCCGTTATCCCACAATACAGCACCTAAGGTGGTGCCAATCCATCGCTGGCCGTGAGGGCCAAGGATGATTTGGGTGACATCTTCATATGGCAAACCGCTTTTGCTTCCGTTAATAAAGTACCATTCTGTTTGGCGATCAAAAACGATGACCCCTGCGTCCGACCCAATCCAAAGGTGACCATGTTGGTCGATTTCAATACAACGGAAGTTGTTACTGGGTAATCCAGAATTCTTCTGGTTAAACAGTATTATTTCTCCATCACAATAACATGTGAGACCATTATCCGTCGCTAGCCAAATTCTTTCGTTATTATCAATGACCATGTCTTGGATGTTATGGTTAAGAAATTCCTTATCAAAATGATGCCAGGAGCCATCTAACATGCGATAGTAGATTTTATGTGATCCGGATATCCACACTTGTTTTTGATTATCTTCTGCTATTGTCCGGATACTCTCGGGTATTTCCAGAGTGATTTGGTGGTTTTTGTCAAATAGACGGTGACCGGCAACAGTCCATAGATCCTGATTTCTATCTACATATAAAGTCGAGATGTCGTCTATTTCGGCAACTAGAATCCATTTTGTGCCATTGAATCGAGATAGCCCTTTTGAAGTACCGGCCCAGATACTATTTTGGCTCTCAACAGCTATTGATCGGACGTTGCTACTTGGAAGCCCATTAGCAGTTGTATGATTCGTTCGGAATTTTTGCAGGTATTCTGTCATCAGGTCCCACTTTTATGGAATTTCGGCATAATTTTCGATTTGAGACTAATCGTACACAATTCAATCATCAGAATCAAGTTGTTGCAAATCTATTTAACGCTTATTTCTAAAGAGTGTTAGAAACTA
>JACLAC010003481.1_pt1 | contig 17448 bp, 27 predicted proteins | sample 8027881 | NCBI WGS metagenome assembly JACLAC01 (sample SAMN15725517, study PRJNA655200) | protist metagenome | isolation source: fluorescence activated cell sorting (FACS) single amplified genomes of... | place: Spain: Blaines Bay Microbial Observatory, Mediterranean Sea | collected 2016-01-19
TTTACACTATAAAAGGGAAGTCAAATCAGTAGCTTTTGTTACTCCTTAATCGCTTACTGGCGAGTTATGGCGAGTTAGAGGCCTCTATAATTGTCAGCTAAGAACGAATCCACACCAGAAAAGGGGTTTTAGTCAGTCGGGTCAGGATAGACCTGTTTCAATATATCCAGAGTATTTACATCCAAAGCTGCAGCTAATCGGTTGATTTCTTCCAGAGTGATGATAGTGTGTCCGTTAATCTTTTTGGATAGTAATCCTGACCTGATCTGCATTCTTTCTGCAATTTGTACCGATTTGCCATAAATCATCTTTTTGATTTTCTTGGTGTCTAACTGTAATAGTTTATTCATCTTTCGTACCGTTTAAGATGTTCAATGATTACCTGATTGCCACCCTCAATTGTCTCTGAATGGTCTTTCCAATCATCAAAAACCCCTTTGGTCATGACTTCTAACTTGAGCTGATCTTCGGTTGATAGATAGGTCTTAAACTTTTCTTCTAGTATTGTTGTAGGTTTATTACTCGAAAGCATAAAAACACCTTCTAGTACTAGATTCTGGTAGACGTCATTGGGTTGGAGATCTTCCTTCAGTGCATCTTTGATGTATTGAGGACCAATACCGTCAACAAACATCTGTAACCCCTTTTTGAGAAAGGGTTCTTTAAGCTGATCTACAACCGTTTGGATACACAAACATCCGTGCTGACGGTACTGATAATGTATCAACATCAGTGAAGTCATAGTTTCAATTAGTTGATCATGATTTTTTGCTGTCATAACTTGCTACCCTCTGACATCTAGTAGTTTGTTCATTGTTTTATTCTTGTTTCTAACTTTCTTCGTCTTTTTTATCAAAATAACTGAAATAAATGACTCGATAGAAAAGAGTTGCTAAAACAGCAAAGATCATTCCTACCACAATTTCGATTCCGTAATTACTAAATATTTCAGACATTACTCTTTACCCCGATACTGCACCCTCCCCCACCAGTGGTTGATGGGAGAGAGTAATCTTGATATTAGTTGATGTGGATATATTCCGATTGATTGACCTGACAACCTGATGGAACCTCACCAGTTTCTTTGACATGTTTCAGGATGGCTGTTCGGTTGATTCGGTATTCGGTTTTCATTTCTTGGAACTGCCCGGGCAGCTGGTCTGGTTCTTCTACCTCAACTTTGAGTGGTGATTTTCTGACGGATACTCGGTGGGAACCTTCCTCGATCCGTTGGATACCTGATTGTTTCATCTCTTGTAGTAGGTAGTTTTTCAATCTTTCCTTTTTGTTGAGGGTTACTTTCTTCCGTTCTTTCAATCTCTTGATTTCATTGTCTATGGATTCCACCCAACTATCAAAGTTCTTAATCACACTGGCACATCCCATAGCTTTCTGCTTGAAATCAATTTCCAGTTGTTCCAGTTGGTCTTCATCTACTTCTTGGTGTTGTGCGTCAATGATTTGGTGGGTGATTTCATATAATTTCATTTCTTTTCTCCTGTGTTGTTGAATGGGAACAGAGGTATTAACCCCTGTCCCCGTTAGGTTCCTAATGACCGTTTCCTAATTGGTGTTGAAGATTCTGGATCTGGTGGATTGATAAATCTCTGATCTGGTCGGTCTGGTATAAATCCACACTCTGCTGCTTCAATTCATCTACTGATAGGTTGGTTTCCTTTCGGGTTTTCTCCAACTGTTGTAGTGATTCCAATTTGTTATTAGTTTCAGGTCGTTCTAAGTCATCCATCTCAATCTCACTCATTACATTAGCTTCTGAGACATTGACTATTTTTAGGATTAACCTGTCTTTGGCACGCTTCTCAGCCATTGCCACAGGATATTGAGTTTTACAATTCTCAGGTGATGATTCACCAGTAGTCCAAACTTTGGTTTGAGGTTCTAACACTCTCCATCCCGTTACTTGAACTGCCCAGATTCCATTATCACCGAGAGACAACCATTGAGGTTGGTCAATCACGATTCCACTTTGTTTGGCAATCTTCTCACAAGCACTGTGGGTAATGATGGTCTGTGTTCTACCACCTCTTCGTAATTCCCAAAAGTCTGTATCTTCCAAGTCATACAAGGTTTTGAGTTGTTCTACGGTCATGATATAATCCTCTCTGTTGTGTGTCGTCAGAAAACACATGATTATTAACGAGGGGTTGGTTCCATCAACCTCTCGTTTGATTAACAGTGGTATTATATCATCTTACTTTTGCTTTTTAAAGGAAAAAGTGAATCTTTTTCTCATATTTTACACTTTTTTGTGGCATAGTAGAGGGGTAGTGTGAAGCAGCAGACCATAGACTTAACTGATTTTATGGAACACGCAGTTGAAACCAGTAGTAATCCCCGAATCAGAAGGTGGGGTCATCATGTGGTTATTCATGGTGATGGGCAGGTCAGGTTTCACGAAGCAATATTAAATCGACTATTGACCCATGAAAATTCGGGAGGTAGGCTGCCTCCTGATCCCAGAGTTCTGATTGGTTGTCCTGATGAAAAAACTATCATTTTCCAATTTGTGAGTCTGGAATATGTAGAGAGTGATGAGTTCAAGGCAGCGTTCCGCGACAAGAAGGTATTCCCTTACAAATTTACAGCAAAGAAAAAGAGAGGAATCCAAGCCCGTGATGCCTTGTATAAATCGGGTGTTAAACAGATAGTAGATACAATCAACTACTACAAGAGTATTTCATCCAAAGGTCGGCAGTATCCTGATAAATTAGAGTTTGCCGATCCAGTAGTTAATGCCGAAAAAATGACTATTACTATCTCCACCGACAATATAAAAAAGGAATCACCAAAGGATTAGTTTCAGCCACGATGTTTTTTTCAGAGAAAGATGTAGATTTTAGAATAGACCCCACACAGAGAATCTGTGAAGATTGTGGAAATCTGGTAAAAAAGGTGTTGGAATCATGTCCGAAATGTGGCTACCCTGCTCCACCAAAGAAGGAAGGGAAGGGGTTGAAAGACGGGGATTTGACAAAGGCTGTCTTGATTGTTTCGCTTGTAGTGGTGGTGATCTTCTTTCTGTTAGGCAGTTTCAAATGATAGACAGTGGAAAAAAATGATGACTGATGTAACTGATGTGATATAGTAAGGATAGAACAAAAAAGAGGACATCACTACTAATGATGTCCTCAGAATCTTTTTACAGACTATGACGTGTGGTCTGGTAATCTCAACTCAGTAGATTTCTTCTTTGGTCGGGAGTCATCTACTTCGTCATGGAGACTTTTTAATGATACAGGAAAACTCACGAAAAGACAACCTACAAAACTACAAAAATAGAAATTTCTCATCTACAACTGACCCAACCCATCGGCAGACCTTACCCCAACAATCTCTCAGAATCCCTGATTTCTTCGCTCCTGTTCCCGTTTCAGTCTTGACCAGTCCTGAATATAACCAGTTAAAAGCTGGTGCCAGAGACTGTTTTGTTCGGATGTGTATGTTCAGAAATACCAAAGAACGATATTTACAGCGAGTCATCCACCAGAAGACTGGACAGAACTTTGACCTCTGGGATGGAACCTTGAAAGGCAGATTAACCGATAAGTTGGTTGAGATGATGGGGGTCGCTGCTGATACTGTACGAGGTTATATCAAAGAACTGGTTAAGACGGGATTCTTACATGAATGTCCAAGATGGAAGAAAGTCGGCAATACTCGTAGGTATGTAATCTCACATTACCAAGATCCAGAGGCTATCCAGAAGTATTTGGATACAGTAGTTAAGACAGATCAGCCTAAGATTCAAGTGGTTGAAACTGCCACTCAACAGGTAGAACCGACCAATCAACCCAATCAGACACCTGTAAATACCAGTGTCTCATTAAGTTTAGATTCTCAATCTAAACTTAATTCATCATCATCCAAACAAACAGAATCACAATTATCCATTCCAGACCTACCTGATACTGATCTACAACCCATCCCTCTCAATCCTAATCTCCATTTATGTTGGAAACAAAAAACTGGTCGGGTTCCGTCCTCGGCCGCCATCCAACGGGTTCTGGAATGGGGTGAATCCAGATTTGATCTCTCACCCAAACAGTTTGAGACTGCACTGATTGAAGGATTAGACAACTGGGATGGACTACATCCTGATGGTGGGTATGTTGAACATATCACTTGGTTAGAAAAAGACAGTAGAGCTTACGATGGAACTACTGGTGATTGGTTGATTGATCCATTGAAACGACAGGGATGGCTGCCACCCAAACCCAAGAACCAGACTAACATTCAACCTCAGACTCCTTTACAGATTGACCTGACCCAATCCCAAGATGATTTAGAAGCTACCAAGCAACGGATAGAACAAGATCAACAGAAGAAACTCCAACATCGTCAGGAAATTGATCAGGGCATAGTCAAATCAATGCCGGACAATCTACAACAACGGATTCATCGGTTAGGTAATACCAAAGGGTAAGAGGTATGGATTTTCTAATCGTCATTGTTTTATGTGTCGTCTTCGGTTTATTCATGGGCTTTCCCGATCGGTTTGGTCGGCAACGTTTTGAAAATTGGATATTATCCAAGGAACCCAAACCATATGCGTTAAATCAGGTGGTATTTTATGTTTTATATTTCGGTTATCTTGGGTGCGTGGGTTATCCGATTTACAAGAGTATAAAAGGTGAAGAAATTGGGTTTGGAAACTTTTTCTCTCTTGAATACTTTCTACTTCCACTCTTTTTGTTTCCTTACCTAACTTATTACCTAACTTCTTTGATAGGCAAAAGACTTGAAATTTACCTAACTGATAAAAAGGACAAACCTAATCGTACTGATTATTTCAAAAATAAACAACAGCAGTAAAAAGAATGGATAGAAAAATCCATGTGAATCCACCCACAATTTGATTATCGGTTAGGTGGGGAGGTCATAGTATGTGGAATGAATTTTTCACGGATCCCTTTAATTTACGAAATCTTTATTTGGGGATTTGTATCGTAATATTGATTATGTGCAATAACGAAACTGGTGTGCAATTGTTAGTTAATAGCTTACGAGAAAAAGACAAACGACGTAAAGACTACTTGATAATCATTCTGGGAGTTTTGATGGCAGGTCTTTTTCTTTTCAGTTGTGGTGCCTACCTTGATGTGGGCCCATCCTTTATTGATGACTTCAATGATGGAAGGAGTTAATGGTTACAATTAGACCAATTACATAACGATTACCGAAGTTCTAATAAACAATTCATCACTTTTACTTTTGATAGTTAGACCTCACTTCAATATCCACACACCCACACTCGTTATTCACTCACTTTGTTTCACTATTAGCCACTAATCTTTCACTTTACACTATTCTATCCACTATTCTGATGTAGGATTTTTACCACTGGTTGCTAATCTCCAAAAAACCTCGATATATGGGGATTTTTTGCTACCTCCTCGATGTTTTAATCAGGTGATACTTTTTCATTAAGGAAAAAATGAACTTTTTGCTTGTGTGGGGGTGGTCAATATGGTATAATATGCATGTTTCAAGGTTGAGAAATAAGAACACAGAACGATCACTCTGTGTTTTCTTTTTGGTTCCAAGTGATCTTTTTTGATTAAGGAAATAGAAACATGTTAAAAAGAAGTCGCAAGTCTCGTCAAAGAAGAACTGAGCAAAAGAAACGACAAGAGCAGATTTTGTCTGTTCAAGAAGAGGTTGAGTCTGCTGCTGCCGAAAAGAAAATAGACGACTATTACCAACTGTTGAAGGAACGAGATGTTGTGTTCTTTCTTAGCGACAGGGTGCAAACGGTTCTCGGTGAAGATTTTGTCCTTCGTTTTTGGTTAGAGATTGGCCATGGCACCTGCGAGGATTTTGTCGGAAAAGGTGTTGATCTATTGGAAGAAATAAATTACATCGAAAATAATCCAACGGTTGTGATTGTTGATGAAGCTTACGAACATTTTGGTGATGTAAATCGTTTGCATCGAGAGTTCTCGGGACCTTGTATTTTGTTGATCGTATCTACATATGTCTTACACAACGAGATTAATAATAACCCCGTTGCTCGGTTGCAGTATCTATACTCACTTGCTTGTGCAGCATAGTTTTTTTTGTTAGTAAGTGATCTTATTTTTGAGAATAAAGAACAGGAGTCGGTTATGAAAAAGGTTGGTTGGTTCAATTTCGTAGGTAGTCTTGAAAATGAAGTTCTGGATCTTGAAAGAGAGGATGCTGCCGGGTTCGGTATTCCAGAAGAATTTGAGGAAAGTTATTGGGAAGAATCTTTGATTGATTGGTGGATTGACCAGTTGATAGATGCAAGAGAAGAATTGGAGGTCGCATAATGGATAAAGCAAAAAGCACACAATCACAAACTATTACGGATCAAGTTAGTCTTCTTTTTTGTGAGGTAAGAGAATTATGGGATGGATTAGAACTATTGGATTGGGATACTGCAATGGGTATGAGTAATGCTGTTGAGATAGTTAGATGGTGGGATGAAAATTGGATGGACTTGGATATGGATCCGCGGGATGTAGATTGGTATGGTTCTTATCTGTATCGTGCTCGTAAGGCATTGGAGAAGTTAGAAGAATTAACTGATTTAGAAGAAATAAATGAATTATTGGAGGTCGTATAATGAGTTTGATTGAGGAATATGTTCTTGGAGAATTAACCAGTAGTCAGATGATTGAGTTAGAAAAAATTAAGGAGACAATATAATGGGATATTCTGCAACTTCCCGAACCAGTTATACCAAAGTCAAAGATGTAGAAAAGTTCGAGCAATGGGTTGATACTCTGGACTCTGCTTATTTGATTGAGGAAGATTGTGAAAAACACGGCAAACTCTACGGTTTGGTCTTTGGTGGTCAGGGGCATATCCCAAGAATTGCTACCAATACTGATGGTTATTATGATGAAGGTGCTGATGAAGATTGGGAAGTTGAGATTGAGATTGAACAAGAAATTCAACCACATATTGCTGATGGTTGGAGTATTACTTTCATGTCGGTTTTTAATGAAGGACACATAGATCTTGGTGGTTATGCAATGATCGTTACTCCAACCGAAATTGAAACTATATCTCTCAGGAATATGGTGAGAGAAAAGTTAGAACAACTTGGAAAACCTTTATCCACTGACTGTTCCTTATAAGGAGGCAACATAATGACACGAAACAAAGTTGAATACTCAAACGACAAGATTGAATACCACTTACAAAAGATTGCTTATCACAAAAAGAAGATTGGGATTGAGAATGTTGATCCTGACTTACGGTTGGAGGCAGTTTATCACTTGGAACTTCAAGATTTCTTTGATACAGAAACAGAGGAAGTTGAGGTGGTGGAACAAGAACCAAAGCAATTGGTTGAAGATACTACTCCTGATGAGGAATCGGCAGCTGTCGTTTCTCAACCAGTTCCAGCAGAAGAAGATACGGAATCAATCCTTCGGTCATTGGTAGTCTAAACGGGTTTAGTTGTTGTGGTGTCGTTGGTGGCACCACAACTTATCAAGGTCTAATCAAAGGGGTCGCATGATGGAAACAGTAGTAATTACAGATGAAGTGATGACTTTCGGTGAATCCAAGCAACTGTTAGGTGAATGGCCTACGGATGCACATATTCGACAATGGTTTGATCCACAGGTTGATACAAGGTTTGTTTTTAGAAACTATTTTGATGAGATTGTGGTTGCGGGGATCAAGAAGAATGTTTATCAAGGTCAAGTCTATGATGAGATTAAGGAGTGTCTCCTTAGTATTGATGATACTACAACCATGAGAGCTAATTGTGCAGGTCCGATTGATACAGACAAACTGGATGAGTTAGGTGTTGAGTATCAATTACGAACAAAAAATTCATACAAGACCATCGGTAAGAATGGAAAAGTCGGCATGATTGCCCAGGGCAATCCTATCCATTCGGTCATTATGGGATATAAGAGGGGCAGATTTACAGGAAAGATTGATAAGTCAGGTTGGTCTAAAAAGAACCCTGAAAAGGATTTAATATTAAGTCAGATTCCCAGTATCAACGATGCAGCTTACGAGGAATTGGCACCAGTTGAGTTTGGTCGTCAGAAAACTTTTGCCGAAACTGCAATTCGTCCTGAACACAGAATTGCCGGTGGTATTCACACTACACTATCTGCCAATAAGTATAGTCCAGACGGTTCTCCCAAGATGTCTTATCACATAGACTCTGGTGATTTGGAGGGTGGATTGACCACCATTGCGACCTTTTTAGAAGGAGATGTAAAAACCTATTTTGTATTACCCAGATACGGGATTGCCATCGCACGAGGTGATGGTGATGTCTTTGTCGGTGATAGTAGTCAAGTTCATGGGGTGATTGATATTAAAGGAGATGGGATTTCAATGAATGTAGTGTCCTATTGTGATACTCGTTTGGCAACCATCGGTAGTAGAGGAAAACCAGAAAAGTTAATCGGTCAAGCAGCAAAGAAACAGAAACAGGTTTCAACATTAGAACAGTTCTTTGCGGCAGCTTAATCGGTCAGTAGTAGTAAGTTTTAACAGTTAGTAAAGGAAGATAGATAGTGCAAATTACCAAGCAGACATTGGACATATTGAAGAATTTCAGTCAGATTAATTCTGGTATTTTGATAAAGGTTGGTTCGGAATTGGAAACGATCAGTGCATTTAAGAATATTCTCGTACGGTCAGGAGTTGTAGAGGAATTTACTCAACGGTGTGCAATATATGATTTACCACGATTGTTAAAGTTGATCTCATCTACTCCTATGAAGAATATGGAGGTGGAATTTGGTGAGGAATATCTAACACTATCCAATGAAAAGACCTCATTGAAGTATCATTATGCGGATGAAAATACTATCATCAGTCCTCCAACCCAGACATTGAATATGCCAGATGATGCCGAGATTAAGTTTGTCTTGGATGAAACTGATTTAGATTCCATTTTAAGTATTTCCAAGTTGTTAGATACAAGTCCTAACAAAAACTCTTTGGATTTAGCAATCACCAGTGATGGTGAAACTATTTCTATGACTGTTCTGGATAAAAGAGATTCTACTGTGGATAGTTGTGAATTAACTATCGGTCAGGGGAATGGTGATACATATTCCATTTATTTCAAGATTGAGAACATTAGGACGATCTTGAAAGGGTCTTATGATGTTACGATCTCCACCAAAGGTATTAGTCATTTTGCCCATCAGGAGTTGGATTTGGAATATTGGATTGCTGTTGAACCATCTAACAAGTTTGCAGTTACGATGTTCAATGGAAAAGCTGCCTAATTTAAGAGAAAAACCAACGATTGCAGACAGGACACCATTGTCTTGTCTCAGTCACAGCAAGGGTTAATCATACAGTTATAGAGGTGAATCGAGTGAGTAAAGCAATAGTAATAATTCGTGGGAATCCAGATAGTCATGACCCTTCAAGGTTGCAGCAGTATATACAAGACAACCAAATCCAAGTCATGGGTGAAGGTGAGGAGAACGGTTGGTTCTATGATTACAGGTCAAAGGATTCAGATTGGGCTTTTGAGAGGTATGAGGACAGACTGGCATTCGTTAAAAGTGTAGAACGGGAAGTCAAACTGATATTGGTAGAACAGGATTTCTTTTCCAGTATCGGTCAAACTGATAGTTTTGAGCAGCAGTTGGTTCAGGAAGTCATTAGAAAGATTGGTTGGCAGTTGGTCTGTGTTGATGGTGAGTTCGTATCAGAGCATACCACCACAGGTAAGGAACCTGATCAGTTGTTCCAGACTGTTATGAGATACGAAAAGTTGAGATTAACCTTATCCAGAATTAGAACCAAGCAAAAGAATCAGGAGAAAGGAGTCGTTAATCTCAAAGGGAAAGGGAAAATCAGTGGCAGAAAATCCTATCTGGAAACTGACCCAGAGTTAGTCAGGAGGGTGAGGAAGCTGCGGATGGGGAAACATACCAACAGTGAGATCTCAAAAATCCTGTTTGATTTGGGTTATAAAACCAAGACCGGCAAACCATTCAATCGAGGGATGATTACCCGATTGTATCAACAATCTGAAATGCTACCGAAAGAATAACAAGCTCCAGCTTAATCTAAATTCCTGAAATATTTTGTGTTCATTGTCGTTTAATTGTATGTCAGATGTGTATCACATGTGTTCATCGTGTGTTCATCATGTGTTCATTATGTAATCGGTTGTGTGTCAAAAAGTAATCGGGGGTCAAATGAAAACAAAAGCATTCACAGTTAGGACTTCAATTGAACAGTACGAGAAGGTGATGGAATACTCCGAATCTACTGGGGTTAAGGTGGCTGATCTCGTTCGTCAAGGACTTGATTATGTATGTAATCAAAACGAACCAAAAAGTAATCATGGAGAACCAGAAAGTAATCACCAAGAACCAGAAAGTAATCACCCTGATTACAAATTCCTACAAGAACAGATTGAGATTAAAGATAAAACCATTGAGGAATTACTGGTACAGCACAACCAAAATCAACAGATAATCATGTCTATGAACCAGAACCAACAGAAGTTATTGGTGGAATCTAAGCGGACTTGGTTCCAAAGATTGTTTGGATTGAATGAAACAGAAGCTTGATTGACGACCTGATTTCCTTTCCTGAAAGCTGTAGATTTACAGTGCATATATAGCCTAGGAATCCTACGAGACATTACTAGTTTGGTAAATAGGCTGATCTATGGAGAAAGAATCACTTACCAAACGAAAGAAGAAGTCGATATCACCAGACGTTTCAGTCTTCGAAAATCCAAAAATACCTTAACTTAAATCAGTTGGTATTTACATAATGATAAAACAAAAATTTCAGTCCATTTCTCACAGCCTAGATAAGCTTAGTGTAGCAAAAATAGAAATGTTTCATTTTCACTTGAAGGGTAAAAGTTATCCTGCAAGTGGATGGCAGCGTTTCGGGTGCTGGTTTTTAGATTGTCTATTATCTTTCTTGACACTTGTTATATTTATGATGGGTTGGGCTTTGGTTGTGATGTTGACTACTGGTAAGGATCTTTTTAAAGAGGATAATCCTCCATTTATATTTGTTTTCCTTGGTACATTTATTTTTATGTTTTTTCGTCCGTTGTGTATGATCCTTTTTAAACAAACCCCGACTCAAATATTTTTACAGATATATACCACCAATTGTGATCTAGGACCTATATCATTTAGACAGAATCTGATCAGACACGCTTGTTCCATTTATGTTTGGTTTGTATTGGCTATGATTTTCGTATTTGGAGAAGATCTAGGGGGACTAGAAGTTCCTAGAGAACTAGAAGTTTTCCTAGGAGTTATTCTCTTTGGTCTGTTCTTTTCTTTACTTGGAGTAGGTTGTCTTTGGATTATTGGATCTTTAATAGGCTTGAAAAATGGGAAAACTATCTTTGACCGTTGGTCCAAGACTCAAACATTAAAGAAAAGTACGGATTTAGAATTAGAAACCCAGAGACTTCAAGACCAGATCTTGACACAGGAACGAAAACTGCGACTGATATTGGAGGAAGAAATGGCAGAGGCCCGTCAGATGCAAATATCTCTACTTCCTGAATCTGACCCGGCAATCGAAGGTCTTGATGTTTCTGGTAGGAGTATAGCAGCGAAGGAAGTCGGTGGTGATTTCTTTGATTACTTTGAGAGGAAAGAAAAACTATTAATAGCAGTCGGTGATGTGAGTGGAAAAGGGTTGAAAGCGGCGATGAATGCCGTGATGGCTAGTGGTATTTTAAACCTATCATCTGAGTACCAAGACCAAGTTCATCTAATCATGTCAGACGTTAATGATAATCTTTGCCGTGGTTTTGAGCGAGGTACAAATGCTACAGCAATTATTGCTGAATTTGATTCCAAGAACAAGCAGATGGTTCTGGCAAATGCAGGTCAACACGCACTACCGATCTTAAAACGGAATTCTTCATTGACACCAATATTAGCTAAAGGATTTCCCTTAGGAATGAAGACTTCGATTTCATACGAGCCAATTACGGTTCAGTTTCAGTCAGGTGATTTACTATTATTGATGACTGATGGAATTACGGAACCACGTAATGCGGAAGGATTGATGTATGAAGAATCGGGTCGTTTTCATCAGGTTATTGCCAAACTATCTGACGAATTAACAGCCGATCAGGTAGTAGAAACAATCATTGAGGATGTGATTGAATATATGGTTGATGAAGAGCGAGCTGATGATATCACTTTGGTGGCAATTAAAGTAACTTAGGTTTAATTAGTTTTTATTTTTACACTATTTTGACAATCAATTTCCCCTTCAATCAAAATTTAAACGTCCAAAAAATCCTGACTGTGATAGAATGAAACCCGAGTGTTTAATTTTTTATTACAAAACATTAAAAAGGTTTCTAATGTGAATACTTGGGGTTTTAATTACTATGGTTTCTATGTTATTAACGATCTTATCTAATTTTATCCCATTAAACTTAGGTACTACTGGAGGTGGATTGATCGATACTACCAGTTTTATCAATGTGATAGGAATAGTAATAGGTGGTTGCCTAATGAGCTATGGAGTGAAATTAGGTACAGCTTTTAAGAAAAATTCCACAAAAGAAGATACTGTTACTGCGATTGGTATTTATAAGTTAGCCTTCAGAGTTTCTATTGGGTCAGGTTTTATTGGTACAGTAGTCGGTTGGATAGCTATGCTGGGTAGCATGGGTGGTTCAGATATAGATAGAGGAGCCTTCACTGGTGGGGCTGCGACATCATTAATAACAATTTTATACGGCTTAACATTCGCTTTTTGTCTGTTTCTACCATTACAGTATTACTTCCAGTCTCAGTTGGATAAAGACTCCTAAGTATTTTAAAGTCTGAATGAACGTCTGATAATATCTTTTATCGGACGAAATTCGGGATTTATTGAGACTGACCCAAAATTGACCCCTTGCCACCATTAGGTTCTTTATTATATTATTGAGACTGAAATCCAAAAAAAATGTCCGATAATTATGTTAGAACCTAATTCTCTGGTTGATATAACCGATTTAGAACAAAAAGAATGGGATTACGATCAGTCTGTTGAGAAGATGCGGAAGTTGGTGGTCAGGTGGAAAAACCTTTCACTGGAAATCATCCAAGAACTGTATCTGGCACGACTCAAACTATCCAATCAAGGCAGACGATCAGACCTAAAATCCTCCCAACATCATCAGCTGACTTGGACACAATATCTCAATGATATAGGTCTGGCAAGAACAACGGTTCATAATTGGTTGTCCAAATACGATTTCCAGAAAGATGAAATAATCTCACCAGAACCCGTCAATCTACCCCAAGAAGTAGAAATTGATGATGTCCTACCTACCACTCATACGTGCCCCAATTGTGGATACGAGTTTTAGACCTTCCGTCATTTCTCTGTTTTGTGGTGCTGGTGGTTCTACTCTCGGCTATCAGTTAGGTGGATTTCAAGAACTACTGGGTATTGATTACAACCAGACTGCCTGCCAAACTTACCAACAATTTCCCTTTGACCCCTATCTGGAATAGAGATATTCGTACAGTTGAGGTTGAGGAAATCCTACAATATATTGAGTTAGAAGTCGGTCAGCTGGATGTTCTGGACAGTTCTCCACCTTGTCAGGGTTTCTCCATGTGCGGCACCAGAGATGTTAAAGACCAGAGGAATGATTTGTTCCTTGAAACCGTCCGATTCATTGAAGGGTTGCAGCCAAAGGTATTCCTGATTGAGAATGTTACTGGACTGATGAAAGGGAAGATGAAGGGTAAATTCAACCAGATATTGACCCAACTCAAATCCATTGGATACAAGGTCAAATGTAAGTCGGTCAATGCTATCTACTACAATGTACCACAGTCCAGACAGAGACTAATCTTTCTGGGTGTTAGAAACGATTTATCTACTCAACCCGTATTCCCACAACCCAATAAGAATGTGAAGAGGTTAAAAGATGTGCTGCCCCATGTGGATTTCCATTCACGGGGTCAGTTTGACAAACGGATCAAACATCCAGAATCTCTACCCTACACTATAACCAAGACTCCATCTATGTTCTTTGTAGAAGATGGCATCCAGAGAAAACCAACCATTCAAGAACTGAAAATTCTATCTTCATTTCCAGAGGATTTTGAGTTCTCTGGCTCATATACTCAAATCTGGAATCAAATTGGAAACTGCGTTCCACCACTGATGATGAAGGAAATGAGTAAAACAATCAAGCAGCAGATTTTGACTATTTAACTTTGTTCCATTTGGAACGAAGTTCCATTTGATAAGGGTTTGACCGTCTAAATATGAACACTAATAAGAAAAACGAGCAGTTGAAATCTTGTCTAACCCAAGCCGGTTCATTAGTTCTGGAACTGGCAGATGGTCAAATCTCCAATGATAATAAGCAGAGATTGATTAATCTGGGTAGAGGGATTGATGGTCTGGTGAGGGATGGTTGGCAGTTAAAACAGAAGGAACAACCACCAGAGACATCGGCAGCTGCGGTAGAGGGATGGGAAGTTAGTGTGAAGAAAAGACGAGTTAGTTATAGTCAAAAGCAGACACAGTTGGAAAAGTTGTCCGATCAGGTAGGGAAATTACAAAGTAATCGTAGTAAGAAATCAGGGATTAAGAATCAACCAACCGACCTCCAACATTACAGGTCAATCTTTTTTAGACCGCAGCACCACAAGATAGAACATGATCTATATGTAGAAATCCACAATCGTATGATTGATGTTAAACTGGAATTGCGAGCTGAAAGTAAGAAGAAAGGTGAAAAGGTCAGGTTCGCACAGACCAAATCATCATCCAAAGTCAGCTCCTATGACGAACTGAAACGGAAATACAAACCCAAGAGTTTGAGTGCGATGTTGTTGAGATACAGGAAACTGGTGTTTGATGCTCTCCAAATCAATTCTATCGGTAGTTATAAAGGTGAGGCATGGGCTAATTTTATCCTTCTACACCAGAATGTAGATCAGATAATATCGGGTACTGATTATCCTGAACTGAAAGAAGGATTACGAGAACAAATCCTGTTAGGAAAAGAAAGATCGACTACTATCGGTAGAAGGCAAGTTGTAACTTCTGGTGGATTAAATGATTTTATGGTGAGTCTATGAGAGATGAATTTTTATGGGTAGAGAAGTATCGACCTAAAACTATTGATGAATGTGTGCTGCCTGACCGATTAAAAAAGATATTTCAGGAGTTCGTTGATAATAAACAAATCCCTAACCTACTACTATATGGTAGTTCTGGTGTAGGTAAAACCACAGTTGCCCGTGCGTTATGTGAAGAAGTAGATTGTGATTCTATCGTCATCAATGGTTCAGAGGAATCAGGAATAGAGGTGCTGAGGAATAAAATCACCCAATTTGCCACCACTGGTTCTTTAATGTATGCCGGTAGTCGTAAGATGGTGATACTGGATGAAGCAGACTACCTCAACATCCAATCCACCCAACCGGCATTGAGGAATGCGATGGAGGATTTTAGTCGTAATTGTGGGTTTATCCTAACTTGTAACTATCCCGCTAAAATCATGCCGGCACTACATTCTCGATGTTCGGTGATTGATTTTTCTATCAAGGAATCAGAGAAAGAGAATATCAAAATATCTTTCATAGAAAGGGTGAAAGATATTTTGGATGCCGAGTCCATCCCGTATCAAGACTCTGTTTTGGAACAACTGACCGACCAGTTCATGCCAGATTTGCGACGGGTGTTAAATGAATTACAGAAGTCGGCAGCTGGTGGTGTGATTGATGCTGATTCATTGGTAAATTACGACAATGTGAGTATCAATGACCTGTGCCAGTTATTGAGAAAGAAGAAGTTTGAGGATGTTAGAAACTGGGTAGTAGAGAATCAGGATAATGAACCAACAGTTATTCTACGACAGATATACGATTCTCTATCCGACATGTTGAAACCAGACAGTGTGCCGGGAGCGGTGGTGATTATAGCTGATTACAGTTATAAAACGGCTTTTGTCTCTGACCAAGAAATCAATCTGGTTTCCTGTCTGGTTGAGTTGATGGCGAATTGTGAGTTTAAATAGTGAATATCTTTGATTTTTTCACGGCTATCAACCTGAAACAAGACCTACTGAAATCGGATCCGCAATCAATCACCTTCTACAATTCGACTATGATTAATCAACTCCTATCACAGTATGCGGATGCTCTACTACATGTGAATGAGATGAATTATAGACCCTCCTGTGATGAGAAATTACAGTATGACTATCTGTTCCATAGTTTGAGACAGGGAGATCGCAACATCCAAACATCGAGGTTGCTGCAGTCTTTCAATCAAAACAATCTGGAACTGGTCAAACAATACTACAACTATAATACAGATAAGGCTAAGGCTGCCCTGGAAATCTTGACTGATGAAGAGTTAGAGCACATCAGGCAAAGTTTCTTCAAGGGTGGAGTCCGCTAATCTAATAGTCAATCCTGACCTCCTTTTGGGCATCTTTAAAATAGTGAGTAGCGTAGTGAGTAGCCTGTAAGCCCTGATTTTTATAAATACAGGTGTATGTGTTTGATGAGGAAATAAATCCTACACTTAACACTACTATTAGGACTCATGGTTAAAAGAACTATGAGGTCGCGACGAAGTCGCAATGATGACGAAGTCATCATTTACTTAACGATGCTTAAGGAGTAATTATGGAATGGAGTATCAGTAAGAAAGTTAATAAGAACATTGGTCAAGCTGCGGATGAGAAATTTATACAAGTCAGGATTGATAGAAATCTTGCTAACAGTTTTAAGATGATGTGTGTTGCACTTGATACGAGTCAAAAGCAGATTATAGAGGATTATATACAGGATAGAGTATCCAGATTTAATAAAGGTAGTTGGTCATGATGGATTTTAAGTCTTATTTAGAAAGTGAAGATATAGAACTATTAGATGAAGCAGGCAATATCAGTTCTGGATTAGCGATTAAGAAATTCAATGATGTTATTAAGTATGGGAAAGCTGCGGTTAAGTCTAAATCAGTAGAAGAGAAATTGGATAATCTCGCACGACAGAATGCCAGTGTAGGGTCTTTGGTGATTATGTCGGTGGCTGTATCTGGTGATAAATCATTAGGTTCATCACTTACCAGAATATTGAGTTTAAGAGGGTTATAGGGAGATAAGGACGAAATATAGAATTAATATGGTTCTCTGGTCGTGTTAGATGACTTGAAGTTGTTAATCATCAGTGAAAAAGTATCAGTTCTTCATCAAGGGAAGTCTAATCAGCTTCCCTTTTTTATTATTCTGGCCAGAATGAATCCTATAATCAGAAATATGACAAATCCAAATACCAACAATAAAATCCGCGATATATATACCTGATCCATTGTTCTATCCTTTGTTTTTCAGTTAAGGGAAGTCTAATCAGCATCCTTTTTTTGATTGGTTATGGCATCCAGTTTTTTATCAATACTCTGTAAATACCATTTTAGGTCGTGCATATAATCAAGTACCTCTTC
>JACLAC010019533.1_pt1 | contig 17447 bp, 9 predicted proteins | sample 8027881 | NCBI WGS metagenome assembly JACLAC01 (sample SAMN15725517, study PRJNA655200) | protist metagenome | isolation source: fluorescence activated cell sorting (FACS) single amplified genomes of... | place: Spain: Blaines Bay Microbial Observatory, Mediterranean Sea | collected 2016-01-19
TGTCAGAAAGGAGAGACATATGGGATTACAAATGACACAGTTTATTGTGTTTATCGCAATCACTGCATTAATAGGATTAGTTACTTATTTAAAATGTAGGGGACAGGTTAGAGGTGATTCTAATAAAGAATTTTTTCTTGCTGGTGGCGGTCTTGCTTGGTATTTTGTAGCAGGTTCAATTACATTAACGAATTTAAGTACTGATCAGCTTGTCGGAATGAACGGTAATCAGATGCTATTACTCGCTTGGTGGGAATTTGCAGCCGTAGCTGGTTTAATTGTACTAGCTAAAGTATTTATACCTATTTATTATAATAATAACTGCACAACCACGACTGAATTATTAGAGAAAAAATACAACAATCGTCATATTAAAGCAGCAATTGCAATTTTATTCTTATTGGGTAATGTTTTCATTTATTTGCCTGCCATGTTGTATTCGGGATCATTATTTATGCAGTCTATGTTTAATATTGATGTTAATATTATGTACATAGCAACATTATTTGGTGTTATTGGTGCAATCTACGCTGTATTTGGTGGATTAAGAGCTGTTGCTGTATCCGATACATTTAGTGGTGTTTTATTGATATCTATGGGGCTTCTGGTTGTATTTTTAGCTTTAAAAGCAATTGATTTTGATTTTTCTGGTATTCCTCAAGAACGATTAACAATGATTGGTTCAAATGACTCTCCCATTCCATGGCATACATTGTTTACAGGTATGATGTTAATTCAAATATTTTACTGGAGCACTAACCAAACAATTACTCAGCGAGCTATGGCTGCACCTAATATTAAAGAAGCACAAAAAGGTATTTTTGCTGCAGCGGGTATTCGCTTTTTACTTGTACCGCCTATGATTGTATTACCTGGTATTGTATCTTATAAGTTATACGGTGATATTGGGGATCAAGCGTATGGGCGTATAGTCGGTGATATTTTACCTTCATGGTTGTCTGGTGCATTTGCTGCAGCAATTGGAGCAGCTGTTTTAACAAGTTTTAACGGTGTATTGAACTCTTCTGCTGCGTTGTATGTATGTGATGTTCACATGAATTACTTTGATAAAAACCCAAATGTAAAATCTTTAAGTGGCATTATTACTGCATCATTTGTTGTTATTGCGTTAGCATTGGTTCCAATTTACGCACAAGCTGAAAGTATTATTAATATTTTACAGCAGCTTAATGGATTATTAAGTATGCCAATTTTATCTACCTTTGTTGTTGGTTTGCTATTTAAGAATGTAGATGCTCGTGCTGCGATTATTGCACTTATTGTGGGTGTATTAGCGTATGCATTTTTCTCATTTAAGTGGTCTCCGCTTCATTATATTCATATGATGTTCTTTACATTCTTTCTGTGTATAGGTGTTGCGCTCGCATTAAATAAGTTTATGTTTAAGCGTCAAGCAATATGGGCTTTAGGTAAAAACTAAGGTTATACACTAAATAATACATGTAAATATATAAAAAAAGCCCTTGATCGAAGGGCTTTTTTTATATTGCATATTCAGGTATGACGAACTATTTATATGTTATGATTTATAAACAAGGGTATGTGGTCATATATTTTGATCATCATCTTGACTAAGTGGTTTGTCGTAGTCAAACTCTGTGTCATCTAGTACATAACTTTCTTGAGCTGTATAGTACATTGCTATAGGTGTTGAATAGTTCGGTACATTATCATAAGAAAAGATAGAATAATATTTTTCTCTATTTGGATCTCCAAATCGATCAAATGTATAGTTGTCTTTACCCGCATACAATTTTACGCCGTCGTATGGTGTTTTAGGGGGGCGGAATGCGTTTCTAACGACATAAGCACCAACAAAATCTTTATGATCAGGATTTTCCCAGCATAGTTTGGTAATATTATTGTCAACTGTTACTGTTAGGTTTTTAGGTGCTTCTAGAGGTTTTTGTCTTCTATTAACGTACCGAATAACAAGTGCTGGATTAATTTCCTTTTTAGAATGTGAAAAATGAATTAATGCATTTGACTCTGAGCTTTCTGCAGTGACTTTAATTACTAAGCTAAGCGGTTTATTCTCTGCTATTAGCGCTTCTAGCGCCGAGCGACCGTAACTATCAAAAATAAATTGATGACGTGATTTGTTTTTTAATTGTGAATTACTGACTTCAAGACCGACTAATTCTAATCTAGGTTGATTTCTTAAATCGTTCAGGTTTTCAGAATCAAATTCACTAATACCTATTGTGATTCTAATATCCTTATTTGTTGTAATGAAATTTTGGTTGTTTAATTCGATGTATGCTTCACTAATTGCAGTCGTAAGTGGGTCAAAGTCTGATAAATCGAACTCCATATGACCTTCGACAGTGCTCCCTTCTTTATCAAAACCTACAGACAGTTGATTTATTAGTATTTCATCTTTAAATAATGTGTTTAAAGATGCTGCTGCTTGTTTTGACTCAATATGCTCTTCTGTAAATCTAACATTAAGGCATGGTCTGTAATGTATGCCACCGCCAAAAGGTCCGTACCCTAAGTCAAACTGCATGGTTTGTGAATCACTACCAAATGGTAATGTTTTAGGTCCATTTATACGGAAAATTACATTACCTTTTTTGATTGCTTCGGTTAAAATTTCTTGCTCTACACCATTGAATTTCCATTCACTCCATATACCCTGTGTAAGTTGATCTGAAGGAATGGTTTGACCAAATGTATGTATAACTTTCGCATTGTGTATTTGCTCGTATTCATGCAGTATGGTATCGTCTGATACTTCAATCAGGGATATAGACCACTCTCCAAACTTTTCAATTTTACAATTGACTCTGTTCATCGGATAAAGACTAAAATGTGCACTTCTTAGAACAATATTTTGTGGTAAGTTTTCTGTATTAAATTTTATAACTCCGTAGCTTATACCGCGTCTTTGGTTGACACCAACAAACATTGAGTTATAGCCGAAGTGATTTAAATTGTTTTTAGAGTCGTTATTTTCACCTACAAAGCCTACATGTTTTTTTTGAGGGTATAATCGCCTTGCAAATTCATCTGCAGCTAGCGGAGCCTCTATACTTATTTCGTGTGCAAATGGGCTTTTAATTTTTGATGAGCGATTGACAGCGCGAATATTGTAATAATATGCCTTACCATTTTCGAACTGGTGGTCAGTAAATTTATTTCGCTTGGTTGTAAATATTAAATTTTGCTCTTTGCATGGGTTTTTATGATGTGTACTTCTATAAATTTCATAACTTATGTCGTGATCATCAATTGGATCCCAGCAAAGCGATATACCTTCCAAAGAAATATCAGATAAACCAAAATTTTGAATTCTCGGTGGAGCTAGTTTTGAATAGTTAATTGACTCACTTAAAGCGTAGGTTAGTGCGGGAATGTTTTCTGCGATGCTTTGTGACATATTATCAAGATAGTCTGATATATTACGTGTACCAACTTCAACTACAGTAGCTAATATACCTTGATCGTAATAATATTCTCGTCCTGAACCGTGAATTAAGTTTGCGGGCGGTTTTCCTCGGTGTATGCCGTATTTTCTGCCTGTAACTTTGGTTATTTCATCGTTCATATTAGCGCAAAGGATGTTAAGATCTGTGCCTTCGACTTCTGTTTCGTGTTTAAAGCGGTGTGCAGGAAAGAAAACGTTGCCTTGAGAATGGTAATCAAGTGCAATGGTTATGTTTTTATGTGTGCTAACAAAGTCTCTAATCGCCCTTGTTTCTGGTTCAGAAAAAGCTTCAGGGCCACCGTATGTGCTGGCATGAGTATTTTTTGCACGTTTGAATTTTGTGCCAAAGTTACGGTTAAGATCTACACCAAAGGTACCATCACCGTTGTCTCTACGATTTTTTCTCCAAAAGGAAAAATGTGTTCGGGAATACTCGTATCCATCTGGATTCAGGCAAGGTACCATATAAAACGTATTTAAAGACAGTGTTCGAATGAGTTTTAAATTACTCTGATAATTTTCAACGATGTATTTAACGTAATTAATTGCAAGCTCGATACCTACCCATTCTCGTGCGTGAATCGTCCCTGTATAAAGGGTGGCTGGTTTTAAATCTGCGTAGGCTACATCATTAGCAATGGTGATCATCATGATAGGGCGACCTTCCCAAGTCGTACCAATACTTTGTAGTCGAAATAAATTGGGGTGTTGAGAGACGGTTTGCTCAAGGAAGCTAATGGCTTCATTATAAGAAATATATTGCTTTTTCATATCAATCCTTTGGCTCTATCGTTTGTGTATCCGTAAGTTAAGCAACGTATAAAATGCATCATTATTTACAATTAAATCATATGTATTTGATATATTATATTGAGTATGGATACTTTGCTAAATGTTTGGCACTTGAAAGCATCTGTATCGGCTCATTTGTTAGTTATCATAATACATATTTTATATATAAACAGGATGTTTTTTGTGATGGTTTATTAAAAATCTAGTGATTTCAGTGGCATAGTATAAAGTGATTTGAAGCTAAGATGTAGCTTAGCTCGCAAAAAGGTACATAAAACTTATATTTGAATTATGAAAATAGTGCGGTAGTTTGCAAGGTGTAATGCTGGCTTTATTGATTTATACTCTACAAACTGCAGTTGTGGTGGAGTAATCATTATGGCTAGGGGGTTAATTTACCGACAGCTTGCTTAAATACATAATCAAGGAGTCCACTAAATAGAGTAAATCCACCAATAGCACCAATAATTGCGGATGTATTGGGTGAATATGGTGTTGTTGGTAATAGTCCTACCAGCCAGCCTAGGGTACCACCGACAGCTATTCCTGAAATACTAGACCCAATCGGGCTTGAGCCTCCACCTGAATTGTTTATGATGTTGAGTGTTGTTCCTGTGACTGATGCGCCTTGGGAAGCTCCACTTGCAAGTAAGCCTGGTATTTTAGAGCCTGCGCTGCCTATATTACTCAGTATTTGATCTGATCGAAAATCAGCACGCATTTCATGAGGTAGAGGAATGTCTTTGTATTCTCGTTTAGTCTTTGGTAAGTCGTAAAAGTTATTTAAGCCATACAGCGAAGTTCCTCGGCTGATATATCGCATAGCCATAAATAATGAGCCAAGAGGTACACCAATTATTATGCCTTGTAGTGTGTGTTTAAGGCTGTAGTGTTGAAGATAGTCTGGTATATGTTGTATTGCATTTAATAGATGGTTTATGGTGGAAGTACCTTCTGAGGTTGTCCACATACCTAAAGTATTCGTAAGTATAGGTGTCCAGATTGCACCTTCCATTGCACCATGTATAGCGCCAAATATAGCACCTTTTGCTCCACCTGTATTGATATCTCTAAACATTTCTTTTGCTGCAGTACGTACAGGGTGTTTATCTTTTTTGTCATCATCTTTTTTGTCATCATCTTTTTTGTCGTCATCTTTTTTGTTTTGAGATTGATTCATATTGATATTGATGACAGGTTGTGCATGAGATGGTGGTATAAAATTTGTTTCTGTTTTTTTGGGGGTATTGACTTTGTTGCTTTCTTGTTCAGTTATATTGTTTTCTGGCTTTTTTTCTTTGTTTTCGTCTGTTTTTTCTTTGTTTTTTGGAGTTATAGTCGAGAGGTTGTTTAACGCTGCAGCTATGTCTTTTGGGTATTAATCTCCCTCTCTCAAGTTTTAGATATTGGCTTAATGCACAACCAGACCCTTCATATAGCCATATAACATCTGAAATTAATACAGTAAAAGATAAAGCCAATTTATCAGCTCAATATACATTTATACAACGCAATTACACTATTACAGCATCTCTGCATAATAAAAAAACAACAATTGAAAATGCACAGTTTAAAATCAAAGTAATACATGTTCAGTAGATTAATACAAGCTTGAATTTAGCAAAGAGGTATATAAAAAAAGTATATAAATAAGCTATCCTTCGGTTTTAATTTTCAGAGTGTTACTTTCAAGGTCAGCTAAAGCATAAAAACAACTTCTTCGGTTGGTATGACAAGCAGGCCCCAACTGATCAATTAAACACAACACAGCATCACCATCGCAGTCAATCCGTAATTCTTTTAATTTTTGTACATGACCAGAGCTTTCACCCTTCCTCCATAACGCCTTTCTAGATCGGGACCAATACCACATATCACCTGTCTTAAGGGTTTTGAGCAACGACTCTCGAGACATCCAAGCCATCATCAATATTTCTTTAGAATCAAACTGTTGAGTGATCACAGGTATTAAACCATCATCTGTAAAAGCTAAACATTCTAAAGCCTCTAACAAATCAACACTTGAGCCTTCAGGCTGTACTTCAAATTCTTTATAGTATATATTTTTCATAAGTTATGATTACTCCTTTACAATTAATATTATCATTATCTATTTTATAATTTTTATTAACACTACAATAAGCAAGTCTACAACGATAACACTATGCATAAAACACCTTACAAAATTTTTTCTCCTGCAAAACTCAATCTATGCCTTAACATCAATGATAAAAACCAACAGGGCTACCATAATTTACAAACAGTATTTTGTCTTTTAGATTTTGGAGATCAAATCACAATACAACCATCAAATACACTATCAGTAACAACTACAAACCAAAAGATAGAACAAAAAGATAACATTGCATACAAAGCAATCCAAGCTTTTAATCAACACACAAAACAAACATTAAGCTTTGACATTTCAATCCAAAAAAATATACCCACAGGTGCCGGGCTTGGGGGCGGCTCATCGAACGCTGGAAATATTTTAAACTACTTACATTCTCATTTTAATCCAAACAATGTACCTATAAGTGAAATACATAAAATAGCTGCTCAACTAGGAGCCGATGTACCTGTTTTTTTACACAATAAACACGCATGGGCTGAAGGTATTGGTGATAAATTAACACCTATAACACTAAAAAAGAAAACTTATTTAATCGTATACCCTAATTGCCATGCTTGTACACAAACCATGTTTACACACAAAGATTTAGACCGTAATAATCCAAGCATTACGTATAAAGACTTCCTAGAAGGCTACCGAAAAAACTCTTTTACAACACTGGCAGAAAAATTATACCCAAATATATTTGAGTGTTTATCTTTGTTAAATCAGTATGAAAAGGCACAACTATCGGGATCAGGCTCAAGCTGCTTTATTCCAATAAATCAAAATCAGGAGTATAAAAAATTAATACAAATACTTAAAGCCAAACAATGGCAATATTTCATAGCAAATACCCTGCCCTCTTTATAAAAAGATAACAAATAACACATTAAATTATAAAAACACATTGACATCTCATAATTTAATACGTATTATAGCCATAATTCAACTGGGCTATAGCCAAGCGGTAAGGCAGCGGGTTTTGATCTCGCCATTCCATGGTTCGAATCCATGTAGCCCAGCCATGATTATCATTAAATTTCGTAAAGAAAAAAACTGGTAACGTGGTGCACTTAATATACGTCATATTAAATGCAGTGAATAAATGAATGTAATTTACGACTGGGCTATAGCCAAGCGGTAAGGCAGCGGGTTTTGATCTCGCCATTCCATGGTTCGAATCCATGTAGCCCAGCCATGATTATCATTCAATTTCGTAAAGAAAAAAACTGGTAACGTGGTGCACTTAATATACGTCATATTAAATGCAGTGAATAAATGAATGTAATTTACGACTGGGCTATAGCCAAGCGGTAAGGCAGCGGGTTTTGATCTCGCCATTCCATGGTTCGAATCCATGTAGCCCAGCCATACATATAAAAAACATCCCACGGCCACACACTAAAATACACACATCTCATAAAACAATATCACTATAATTTTACAAAATTCACACCACTATCTATTTTAATCAAGTTTTTTTTCTTGTAAAATGTTCCCTAAATTTCATATAAAGAACGTTCAATTTTTATTCTTTTATAGCTACAAAGCTTTATTAAATATAAAGCACCTATAAAAAGTATATTAGCAATCAATCCATAGATTAACCCACCACACTAAAAGGTTATAAAAATGTCCAAATTAACACTATTTACTGGTAATGCGAATCCTGATTTAGCTGAAAAAGTTTCACAACAACTCGGCATTCCTCTTGGCCATGCAAAAGTAAATAAATTTAGTGATGGTGAAATCTCTGTTCAAATCAATGAAAATGTACGTGGTGCGGATGTATTCATCTTACAATCAACCTGTGCACCAACCAACGACAATTTAATGGAATTACTTGTACTTTGCGATGCACTTAAACGAGCTTCAGCGGGCAGAATTACGGCAGTGATACCTTATTTTGGTTACGCACGTCAAGATCGTAGAGCACGCTCGGCACGTGTACCTATCACAGCACGACTTATTGCTGATATGATTACCGTTGCAGGCATTGACAGAGCACTTACGATTGATTTACATGCAGATCAAATTCAAGGATTCTTTGGCATTCCTGTCGATAACGTTTATGCATCACCAGTATTACTCCATGATATAGAAAAAAACTTATACGACGAAGATACTATGATTGTATCACCTGATGTAGGTGGTGTTGTACGTGCACGTGCGTTTGCTAAAGAACTTGGTAATGACGTTGATTTAGCAATTATTGATAAACGTCGACCTAAAGCAAACGAAGCACAAGTAATGCATATTATAGGTAATGTTGAAAACAAAAAATGTATTATTGTGGATGACATGGTAGATACAGCTGGCACATTATGCAAAGCTGCTGAAGCACTCAAAAACTTTGGTGCAAGTCAAGTGTACGCATACATCACACATCCAGTGTTATCAGGAAAAGCAATTGATAATTTACAAAACTCAGCCATTGATCAATTGGTAGTTACAGATACAATCCCACTAAGTACACAGGCTAAACAATGCGAAAAAATTCGTCAATTAACTATTTCTAGTATTGTAGGGGAATCCATACGTAGACTAAACAATGAAGAGTCGCTTAGTGCTATGTTTGAAAGACCTAATAGTTTTTAATCAAAATACTATGTTTGAACCTAAAATATAGGTATAATCTGCCTATATTTGCATTTAGAGTAGCCCAAAAGGTTAATTTAAAGCGTAACGACGCAAATATACATAGAATAAAAGTAAAATTTATTAACCTTTATTCTCTTAAACCAATTTATAAATAACAATTATTTATACGTATTGGTCGCGATACGTATTGGAGAAAATCATGTCAAATGTGGCAATTGAAGCGCAAAAGCGTACAGAACTAGGCACAGGTGCGAGCCGCCGCCTCAGAAAAACAAATCTTGTTCCTGCTGTAATCTACGGTGGTACAGGTGAGCCTGTAAGCGCACAAGTAAAAAACAATGAATTAAAAAAACTTATCGAAAACCAAGCTGTTTTTTCACAAGTTTTAACAATTTCTGTAGATGGTACTGAGCAAAAAGCAATCATCAAAGATCTTCAAAGACACCCAGTTACAAGTGAAGCACTTCATATTGACTTTTTAAGAGTTGATGAAAGCATCCCTGTTAAAATTTCAGTTCCATTAGTATTCGAAAATGAAGCGAGCTGTTATGGTGTTAAAGTTGAATTAGGTCGCATTGCAAAACAAGCAAGCCAAATTGCAATTATTGCACTACCTAAAGATATCCCAGCTTCAATCGTAATTGATCTTAAAGATATCAAAGCACGTGAATCAGTTAGACCTGAAAATATTCAACTTCCTGAAGGTGTTAGCTTTGCATCAAGCAAATCAATGCAAACTCCTTTGGTTATTTGTCGTCCACCACGTGGTGGTATGAAAGCTGCTTCTTAATAGCAAGTTTTCGTAAGAATAACATGATAAAAACAAAATTAAAAAAGCACCTATTTGGTGCTTTTTTAATATCAAAGTACACACAAAACCACCCAAAGGATTCAACATGAGTAATATAAACACCTCCAACATTAAACTCATTGTTGGATTATGTAACCCAGGCACTGAATACAAAGATACTAGACATAATGCAGGCGCTTGGTTCGTTGAAGAACTCAGCAAGCTATACCAAATTCCTTTATCACTCAATAGTAAATATTTTGGCTTGTACGGCACAGGGAATATTGGTGAACAAAAAATACATTTACTACTTCCAACGACTTACATGAATTTAAGCGGAAAATCAGTCCAATCTATTGCAAATTTTTTCAAAATACAAGCCGATGAAATATTAATTGCACACGATGAGCTCGACATAGACCCTGGCACAATTCGCTTAAAATACGATGGAGGTCATGGAGGACATAACGGCTTAAAAGATACGATAAAATCATTAGGTAACAAAAGAACATTTCATCGTTTACGTATTGGCATTGGTCATCCAGGTGATGCAAAATTGGTAGTAAACTATGTATTAAAAAAACCAACAATAGATGATAGAAATAAAATAAACAACGCCATCTATGAATCCACAAGATACATTAACGACATCATTAACGGTCAGCGCAATACAGTTATGAATGAACTCCATCGATATAAGGGTTAATACTTACCAAAATACTAAGAATAAAAAACATACACATTGCTGTATACTATGTAATGTATTTGACATAATATTAAGATATAATCCAAAAAAACAAGAATAATGTATTAGTAATAATAAAATATTAAATTTTCGCATTAAAAAAGAGTGTCAAAAACATTATGAAAATTGCATTCAATCCTTCTATTTATCCTTCAACCCTTGCCCAAGAAGCAGAACCAACTCCAACTAAGGAAGCAACCGCTCCACCTAAAATAGAAGAGTACAAACCACTACAAAGTGAACCTGTAGAAAATTTATTCGATGAAAAAATAGAAAGTACTTCACCTCCTTCAAAAAAACTAACAACTAAAAACAACACATTTGATCCAGCTGACGCACAACAACCAAATTATTTAAAGTGGATTGGTCTTGCTACACTCGGAGCACTAGGAGCAGTAAGCGTTATCGGGCTTGGAGTGGTCGTAGGAAAATATGCATTTTCAGATGATAAAGGCGCTAAAAAAACAGATAACCCAACTGATCCAACTGACCCTAAACAAAAAATAACAACAGAAGATAAACTAAGCCAAGACACAATTAAAGAATTAAAAAAAATTAAGCATGAAATACCACTTCTGGCTACAAATTTAAACGCACACGCTCTATCCGACCCTTCAACAGCAAAAGATATCACAAATGATATTATCACTATAAATGCAAAACTTTATCAAATAGCAAATATTTTATTAAAAGACAATGCGTCATTAGAGCTTATAAACAAAGAACTTCAAAGTGCATTTGATGCAACAACGATTGAACATTACGATTCAGGTATGGGAGATGCAACCTTACATAATCCATTACTATTTAACAATCTCTTATCTAATGACCCAACATTTAAAAAAATGCAACAAGAGTGTAGAGATAGCGAAACAGAGTGGCGAAATACTTTAAAACATTGGCATAGATTTCCTTTTCAGGAGAACGCTGATGCAAAATATAATAAGTACACTGCAAACTTAGATAGACTAACAGCGTATTTAACTACCCTATTTCCAGATAAAGACACTTCTATTTTTAAAGATATGAAACAGTATCAAATAGAAATATGTCACCACGATAGACCAATATTTTCGTAATTCCTATAAAACTATAATTATAAACAACACATTTATTTTAGTTAGATCATTATGATACAATCTACAAACAACAGTGCATTACAAGATACTTACTACACCGACGTTACACATCAAGATGTACTTAAACTCTATACTCGCCCATCCAGTGATAAAGAATTTGTAACACGTGCTTTGCAGAACAGCATTGCTATGAGTACAGCAAACAATCGAGATGTACAGTTAGATAAACTAGATAATTTATTTAACTACGATAACCAAAAAGACATAGCTGCAGCGTTAAACAACCTCTCGACTATAACTCCAAAAAACAAAGAAAAAACAGACGAAAACAAAGAAAAAAAGCCAGAAAACAATATAACTGAACAAGAAAGCAACAAAGTCAATACCCCCAAAAAAACAGAAACAAATTTTATACCACCATCTCATGCACAACCTGTCATCAATATCAATATGAATCAATCTCAAAACAAAAAAGATGACGACAAAAAAGATGATGACAAAAAAGATGATGACAAAAAAGATAAACACCCTGTACGTACTGCAGCAAAAGAAATGTTTAGAGATATCAATACAGGTGGAGCAAAAGGTGCTATATTTGGCGCTATACATGGTGCAATGGAAGGTGCAATCTGGACACCTATACTTACGAATACTTTAGGTATGTGGACAACCTCAGAAGGTACTTCCACCATAAACCATCTATTAAATGCAATACAACATATACCAGACTATCTTCAACACTACAGCCTTAAACACACACTACAAGGCATAATAATTGGTGTACCTCTTGGCTCATTATTTATGGCTATGCGATATATCAGCCGAGGAACTTCGCTGTATGGCTTAAATAACTTTTACGACTTACCAAAGACTAAACGAGAATACAAAGACATTCCTCTACCTCATGAAATGCGTGCTGATTTTCGATCAGATCAAATACTGAGTAATATAGGCAGCGCAGGCTCTAAAATACCAGGCTTACTTGCAAGTGGAGCTTCCCAAGGCGCATCAGTCACAGGAACAACACTCAACATCATAAACAATTCAGGTGGAGGCTCAAGCCCGATTGGGTCTAGTATTTCAGGAATAGCTGTCGGTGGTACCCTAGGCTGGCTGGTAGGACTATTACCAACAACACCATATTCACCCAATACATCCGCAATTATTGGTGCTATTGGTGGATTTACTCTATTTAGTGGACTCCTTGATTATGTATTTAAGCAAGCTGTCGGTAAATTAACCCCCTAGCCATAATGATTACTCCACCACAACTGCAGTTTGTAGAGTATAAATCAATAAAGCCAGCATTACACCTTGCAAACTACCGCACTATTTTCATAATTCAAATATAAGTTTTATGTACCTTTTTGCGAGCTAAGCTACATCTTAGCTTCAAATCACTTTATACTATGCCACTGAAATCACTAGATTTTTAATAAACCATCACAAAAAACATCCTGTTTATATATAAAATATGTATTATGATAACTAACAAATGAGCCGATACAGATGCTTTCAAGTGCCAAACATTTAGCAAAGTATCCATACTCAATATAATATATCAAATACATATGATTTAATTGTAAATAATGATGCATTTTATACGTTGCTTAACTTACGGATACACAAACGATAGAGCCAAAGGATTGATATGAAAAAGCAATATATTTCTTATAATGAAGCCATTAGCTTCCTTGAGCAAACCGTCTCTCAACACCCCAATTTATTTCGACTACAAAGTATTGGTACGACTTGGGAAGGTCGCCCTATCATGATGATCACCATTGCTAATGATGTAGCCTACGCAGATTTAAAACCAGCCACCCTTTATACAGGGACGATTCACGCACGAGAATGGGTAGGTATCGAGCTTGCAATTAATTACGTTAAATACATCGTTGAAAATTATCAGAGTAATTTAAAACTCATTCGAACACTGTCTTTAAATACGTTTTATATGGTACCTTGCCTGAATCCAGATGGATACGAGTATTCCCGAACACATTTTTCCTTTTGGAGAAAAAATCGTAGAGACAACGGTGATGGTACCTTTGGTGTAGATCTTAACCGTAACTTTGGCACAAAATTCAAACGTGCAAAAAATACTCATGCCAGCACATACGGTGGCCCTGAAGCTTTTTCTGAACCAGAAACAAGGGCGATTAGAGACTTTGTTAGCACACATAAAAACATAACCATTGCACTTGATTACCATTCTCAAGGCAACGTTTTCTTTCCTGCACACCGCTTTAAACACGAAACAGAAGTCGAAGGCACAGATCTTAACATCCTTTGCGCTAATATGAACGATGAAATAACCAAAGTTACAGGCAGAAAATACGGCATACACCGAGGAAAACCGCCCGCAAACTTAATTCACGGTTCAGGACGAGAATATTATTACGATCAAGGTATATTAGCTACTGTAGTTGAAGTTGGTACACGTAATATATCAGACTATCTTGATAATATGTCACAAAGCATCGCAGAAAACATTCCCGCACTAACCTACGCTTTAAGTGAGTCAATTAACTATTCAAAACTAGCTCCACCGAGAATTCAAAATTTTGGTTTATCTGATATTTCTTTGGAAGGTATATCGCTTTGCTGGGATCCAATTGATGATCACGACATAAGTTATGAAATTTATAGAAGTACACATCATAAAAACCCATGCAAAGAGCAAAATTTAATATTTACAACCAAGCGAAATAAATTTACTGACCACCAGTTCGAAAATGGTAAGGCATATTATTACAATATTCGCGCTGTCAATCGCTCATCAAAAATTAAAAGCCCATTTGCACACGAAATAAGTATAGAGGCTCCGCTAGCTGCAGATGAATTTGCAAGGCGATTATACCCTCAAAAAAAACATGTAGGCTTTGTAGGTGAAAATAACGACTCTAAAAACAATTTAAATCACTTCGGCTATAACTCAATGTTTGTTGGTGTCAACCAAAGACGCGGTATAAGCTACGGAGTTATAAAATTTAATACAGAAAACTTACCACAAAATATTGTTCTAAGAAGTGCACATTTTAGTCTTTATCCGATGAACAGAGTCAATTGTAAAATTGAAAAGTTTGGAGAGTGGTCTATATCCCTGATTGAAGTATCAGACGATACCATACTGCATGAATACGAGCAAATACACAATGCGAAAGTTATACATACATTTGGTCAAACCATTCCTTCAGATCAACTTACACAGGGTATATGGAGTGAATGGAAATTCAATGGTGTAGAGCAAGAAATTTTAACCGAAGCAATCAAAAAAGGTAATGTAATTTTCCGTATAAATGGACCTAAAACATTACCATTTGGTAGTGATTCACAAACCATGCAGTTTGACTTAGGGTACGGACCTTTTGGCGGTGGCATACATTACAGACCATGCCTTAATGTTAGATTTACAGAAGAGCATATTGAGTCAAAACAAGCAGCAGCATCTTTAAACACATTATTTAAAGATGAAATACTAATAAATCAACTGTCTGTAGGTTTTGATAAAGAAGGGAGCACTGTCGAAGGTCATATGGAGTTCGATTTATCAGACTTTGACCCACTTACGACTGCAATTAGTGAAGCATACATCGAATTAAACAACCAAAATTTCATTACAACAAATAAGGATATTAGAATCACAATAGGTATTAGTGAATTTGATTCTGAAAACCTGAACGATTTAAGAAATCAACCTAGATTAGAATTAGTCGGTCTTGAAGTCAGTAATTCACAATTAAAAAACAAATCACGTCATCAATTTATTTTTGATAGTTACGGTCGCTCGGCGCTAGAAGCGCTAATAGCAGAGAATAAACCGCTTAGCTTAGTAATTAAAGTCACTGCAGAAAGCTCAGAGTCAAATGCATTAATTCATTTTTCACATTCTAAAAAGGAAATTAATCCAGCACTTGTTATTCGGTACGTTAATAGAAGACAAAAACCTCTAGAAGCACCTAAAAACCTAACAGTAACAGTTGACAATAATATTACCAAACTATGCTGGGAAAATCCTGATCATAAAGATTTTGTTGGTGCTTATGTCGTTAGAAACGCATTCCGCCCCCCTAAAACACCATACGACGGCGTAAAATTGTATGCGGGTAAAGACAACTATACATTTGATCGATTTGGAGATCCAAATAGAGAAAAATATTATTCTATCTTTTCTTATGATAATGTACCGAACTATTCAACACCTATAGCAATGTACTATACAGCTCAAGAAAGTTATGTACTAGATGACACAGAGTTTGACTACGACAAACCACTTAGTCAAGATGATGATCAAAATATATGACCACATACCCTTGTTTATAAATCATAACATATAAATAGTTCGTCATACCTGAATATGCAATATAAAAAAAGCCCTTCGATCAAGGGCTTTTTTTATATATTTACATGTATTATTTAGTGTATAACCTTAGTTTTTACCTAAAGCCCATATTGCTTGACGCTTAAACATAAACTTATTTAATGCGAGCGCAACACCTATACACAGAAAGAATGTAAAGAACATCATATGAATATAATGAAGCGGAGACCACTTAAATGAGAAAAATGCATACGCTAATACACCCACAATAAGTGCAATAATCGCAGCACGAGCATCTACATTCTTAAATAGCAAACCAACAACAAAGGTAGATAAAATTGGCATACTTAATAATCCATTAAGCTGCTGTAAAATATTAATAATACTTTCAGCTTGTGCGTAAATTGGAACCAATGCTAACGCAATAACAACAAATGATGCAGTAATAATGCCACTTAAAGATTTTACATTTGGGTTTTTATCAAAGTAATTCATGTGAACATCACATACATACAACGCAGCAGAAGAGTTCAATACACCGTTAAAACTTGTTAAAACAGCTGCTCCAATTGCTGCAGCAAATGCACCAGACAACCATGAAGGTAAAATATCACCGACTATACGCCCATACGCTTGATCCCCAATATCACCGTATAACTTATAAGATACAATACCAGGTAATACAATCATAGGCGGTACAAGTAAAAAGCGAATACCCGCTGCAGCAAAAATACCTTTTTGTGCTTCTTTAATATTAGGTGCAGCCATAGCTCGCTGAGTAATTGTTTGGTTAGTGCTCCAGTAAAATATTTGAATTAACATCATACCTGTAAACAATGTATGCCATGGAATGGGAGAGTCATTTGAACCAATCATTGTTAATCGTTCTTGAGGAATACCAGAAAAATCAAAATCAATTGCTTTTAAAGCTAAAAATACAACCAGAAGCCCCATAGATATCAATAAAACACCACTAAATGTATCGGATACAGCAACAGCTCTTAATCCACCAAATACAGCGTAGATTGCACCAATAACACCAAATAATGTTGCTATGTACATAATATTAACATCAATATTAAACATAGACTGCATAAATAATGATCCCGAATACAACATGGCAGGCAAATAAATGAAAACATTACCCAATAAGAATAAAATTGCAATTGCTGCTTTAATATGACGATTGTTGTATTTTTTCTCTAATAATTCAGTCGTGGTTGTGCAGTTATTATTATAATAAATAGGTATAAATACTTTAGCTAGTACAATTAAACCAGCTACGGCTGCAAATTCCCACCAAGCGAGTAATAGCATCTGATTACCGTTCATTCCGACAAGCTGATCAGTACTTAAATTCGTTAATGTAATTGAACCTGCTACAAAATACCAAGCAAGACCGCCACCAGCAAGAAAAAATTCTTTATTAGAATCACCTCTAACCTGTCCCCTACATTTTAAATAAGTAACTAATCCTATTAATGCAGTGATTGCGATAAACACAATAAACTGTGTCATTTGTAATCCCATATGTCTCTCCTTTCTGACA
>JACLAC010023167.1_pt1 | contig 17443 bp, 17 predicted proteins | sample 8027881 | NCBI WGS metagenome assembly JACLAC01 (sample SAMN15725517, study PRJNA655200) | protist metagenome | isolation source: fluorescence activated cell sorting (FACS) single amplified genomes of... | place: Spain: Blaines Bay Microbial Observatory, Mediterranean Sea | collected 2016-01-19
CAATGTAGGCTTTGTGGAGTAAAATAGATGAAAATATCCGAAAAGTTCCTCGCTCCCACCGATTCTCTCAAAAACATATTGTGATCCTCTGATTCTTCGTCCGAACGAGTGACAAGCCAAGCTAAGTATTGTTTTGTTTTTTGTTTTTAATAACATTGGCATATGGGTATGAGCGATAGTGTTAGCGAGAGAATATACGTTAGGTCTAGTATGTAAATGCTGCGCGCACATTGAGAATTATAATTAGGGTTAACTTTACTCAGACGAATTGAGCAAGTTCTGGATAATACTTTTAGCAACAATTAATGCTCCTGGTACTTTCTAAACTAGAAAGTAAGATGCCGAATCGGGGTGATGCTACTAGTCTAAATAGTTACAGTACATTGATTGAATACTATGATTTCACGTATACCCCCATGTATGCGGTCTTCTTGTGTGTCACAAAAGAAGCTCAGTGGTTTACAAATATAATACAATGATTTTTTGCCAATATCATGGCTAGAATTTGATTCGATGAGATTTTGAACTCGTTCTCGAATCGATTGCTGTTTCGAACAATATTTTCCCCTTCGAGATAGGCCATAATGTTATCAAAGTGTTGTCGATTCTTTTGAAAAATGATTCCCTCATCAAGCTTGGTAGTAAGCTGGGTCCCACCAGGAAGGCAATATAACGGTGTCAACAGTGTGGATTATCCCATTGCAGGCACCAATATCTTCCCGCAGTACCATCGGAGCATCACGAAGCATGATTGTGTTATCTTGAAAGCCATTTCCTGGTCCAATTTGATATTTCTCGCTGCCGCGGCAATGCGTGTAGGAGTAATCACCATTAGCCATCTCAATCCATTCCTCACATGGCAAGTCACTTATTTCAATCACCGATGTTTCGATCATTTGGAAGAGTAAAATATCTGTCATACTGTACATACTTAGTGTTCCTTGTGGGACACTAGCAATCATGTGCTCAATAGCTTCGTTTGTAGGGGCGAATATCGTCCATTCGTATCCAACCTGCAAATAATCGATTAATCCAGTAATGTGATAGGCTTCGCAGAGCAATTCGAGTCCCACCATTTGACATATTATATCCCCTGTAATGAGAACAAATGAGAGATTAGACGCTGTTATATGGAAACGAAAGAAAAGAAAAAAATGTTCATTTGCGTGTACTTACCGATTGATGCACAAGGAAAATCTCCTCCTCGCTGGTATGGATCTTCGTGATTGGGGTAGACATTACCTGGATAGTATGGATCCGAGTATGGTCCATTGTGGGTTCCTTGAGAGGATGTTGGATACGGAGTGGGATATGCCATCTGCATTGATGGAAATCCTATTGGATGAGGCGTTGGAAAAGGTGTTGGATACGGAGTATTTAGGATTGGTGCAAGAGTTCCGGTTGGAGCAGGGGATCCAGTAGGCGCAGGAGAGGTTGTCGGAGCAGGAGATATTGTCGGCGTTTGACTTGGAGCAGAAGAGGTTGTCGGAGCAGGAGAGGTTGTCGGAGCAGGAGATATTGTTGGCGTTCGAGTAGGATGATTCGTTGGAAATGGTGTAGGATACGGAGTAGGATTTCTTGTGTTTTTGTGTTTACCGTAGTGATGTTTCTTCGTCGGATGGGGTGTTGGCATTGCAACTTGATTTGGATTGCCGTACGGCGAGTCCGGCAAGAAAAATGGTAAAAGAACTTGATCAATCACGTGAACAACACCATTGCAAGCTTCATTATCAGCATCTACAATTTGGGGCATACTTCTTCTCGAGTTCCCTGCTCCTTTTTGAAAAGTCTGCCCCATTTCGCAAACGGTTCGGGTATCTTTTTGATTGGCCATTGTTATTGTCTCTGTGCAATATAGCTGATAGCTAAAAATCTCTTTTCCCCCAACGGCGTGATAGAGCATGACGAATTGCAGGTTTGCAAGACTTTCGAACACATCATTTTCGAGATGCTCTGGGAGCATTTCGAATGCAGCATCTGTAGGAGCAAAGAGAGTCCATGAGCTATCTTCGTCGTCCAAAGGAATATCAAGACCAGTTTGTTCCAGTGCCCCGCATAAGGTTGAAAAGTCTTCGTCCTCACAAATTATATCAGCTGCAAAGAAACAATTGAAAAAAGAAACAAGTCGTTAGATACCAAAAAGTATAGCTCTTTCCTACATCATTGCGTTTCAAACTCACTGATCGTTCGACAGCGGTTCAGATTCTTTGGAAAAAATCCACCTCCATTTCTGCTCAGAATAAAATCATCATCGTCGGCATTTTCAATGCCAATGGCAAAATTCCTTTCGACTCCTGTGAATTGAAAATTCGCTGTCGTTGGCCGTATATGCGACATCACTAATGCCAGAAACATCATGATAACACGACTCGGAAATACAGTCGTCTTTGCTTGGTTCATGCTCCTATTCCTCCGCTTCGAAGCCATTGTGTCGAATATATTTCGTGTGTTCAAAATTGTAGATTATTGTATGTTATTGTTGTTGTCGAGTGTCGCTTTGTGTCTCGTCAATTACGATACTTGTTTTAGAAATCGATAGGTGGATTATTTCAAAACCTGATTTCGTACTTCATTGTCGTCGAGTTTATTCACAGAACTGTCACTGCGAAATGAAACATAATTTGGCGAATAGAAAAATGAACGATTTCGACCCCGCCTGCTCGGCCGTTTTTTCTTTGCACGTGCGCGGGCGTGTACCTTCCTAAGTACACGATGTTATATCGATAGGTATGGCATGCTGAATTTTATTCGTATTTACTCATGACTGATGAAATTCGGAGATTGAAGAATCTCAGTTGTGATGTCTCTCCGATCTTTTCGAACTCTGACACAACACACCGATATTCATCTCAGCTTCAGGTCGGAAATATTCCATGCTTTCCATATTCAACAACAAGATAGAAACGATATCAACACTGGAAGAAAATGAAAGCCAACACAACTGGCCTATTGAGGCGAACAATGTCGCTCATGCCGACGACGTCACCAGTTTCTACGTTGATACTCGTATTGCTTTTGATTAACGCTGCTATGAGAATCACTGTATCCAATGCATTCCAAATACTACATCCGTCAAGTGAAACAATACGAACAATAGGTGGAAGATCACACTTGGGGGCGTTTTCTTTTCAAACTGCCGGGAGCCTTTTGATCAGCGATGAGATGGCCTCTGCTGCGGAGTCTGCCATCGCTTCGGCTTCGGATGCCTCGGAAGCATTTACAGATCAGATTGATTACTTTGGAGACCCGATGATTCGGACGCTTTTTATCGTTTTCGGTGGAGTTGTATTGGTGCTCTCGGGTCTTTCAGTTCTTTCGCAAAAGGTCGATTCGGCCATTGAAGGCGTGGTGGTGGATTTCGAATCGGTTCTCAAAAGCAACCCAGAATTCAAGACAACATGGCAGGAGATCAAACTGCAACTCGAGCCATTCGAAAACGACACCAACGATGAGGAGGCTCTATTGAAACGAAAGCAAAAGCTGTTTGAGATTATGGAAGGAATGTACGAAACCGAACCGGCGCTCATGAAAAAAATCAACTCCAAAATGGAAGCGTTGAAGAAGTAGTGGTGAATTTTTCGAGTGCGTCACGACACACCGGAAACCTAAAAGTGGCAGCTTCAATGAGATAACCATAATTGTTACGATTTAAATTTTCTAGCTCGGAATAGAAGTAAAAATTGTAATTTGCAAGACATTTGCAAGAGTTCCAGCGTTCGCTTGCGTAGCGACGATTTTGAATCAGCGAGTTCAGCTGGGCACGCTCAGATTAAGAATGCTGAAACGAATTTGATAGAAAAAATTGAAACATGTGGCTTCATTCATTTGGAAAACAACCGGTACTTGAACCAACGCAGTATTTCAACTAACATGTAATCGGACCTCTACTAGAGCGTCGAAATAGATTGCTTTCATTCGATACTCACATCGCAACAAACAGCCATCGCCGAAGCAACATGGCAGCATTACCAGAAAAGAATCACCAGGCATGCCCTTGCAATCAAAACTTGGAATGGACACCCCCGACCACTGATAGCGAAAGCTCTCCAATCGCGTCACCTCCTCGATCGCCAAACCAATGCTTCCAGAGAGCGGAACATGCGACTTCATTGCTTGGGCATAATTTGGGAAATGTTTCTCCCATTCACCCACCTCGATCAAACCGTAAAGTTGGAACATTGTCATCAACGTCGATACCAAGCCATATGCGAAGCGTCAAAATGAAGATTTCTTCCACTTCCTCTTCTTCCAAGGGTGATGCCCAGGATATACGACGGAATAGGATTTATGTGAGGATCAAACGTGTACCCAAGAGGCAGGATAACATACCGCCTCGAGCACACTATAGCTTCCATTTCAACCCATCTGTACGGGGATCGGATGTGCAATTACACATCGCCAATCACTATCATCACGCCATGCAGTCAACGGGAGATAACCATTCAAGCGGCAATGATAGTGCAGCTAGTGTTCTGAATACGGAACTTTCCAAAGCAAAAATGGAGATGACTGAAAGATTGTTACATCTCCAAACAGGACCACTAGTGTGGAGTGGTGTTGATGAAACGTGTAGGCCACCTGAAGCTTTCGTTCGCTATCTCGGGAGTGTCCTTTCGAAAGCTGTCGAATTGTATCTGAAACGTAACACCGGCAAAGTGTATTGGATCAAACATGTTTCATTCTGGAGCGACCTGCTTGACCCACAGAATATTTGGTGGAACACCGCGGAGGGTTCTTTTCACAAAGTGATTGCAGATAAATTGCATAAGAGTCTCCTGAAGCGAATGGTAGAGAAAAAGTTCATCGATTGCAACGGGGACCAAAATGCCCAGAATCTTCTCGTTCGCGCTTGCATAGTGTTTGCAAGGAAAAACACCAGCCACCATAAAACGTGAACAGATATCATAGGTTTCATGGCGCCTCCCTTTGCAACGGGTTTGGTGGATATCTCGTATAACTGTCTAAAATGTTCATCACAAACAACCTTTCCCGCACCCATCATCGTCGTTATTTGTTTCGTTACCATCATAGGGCGTATCGCGTTTGGTACCACAGAACATAGAAGTACTACTTTGCAACGTTTGCTTTCGAGCTTCGCGTTTCACCCTTCGAGCTTCCTTTAAGAAGTATCGGACCTTAATCTTGACCTGTTCTTGATCGACTATCTCGCTCCACCAGCCACCGTCATTCCATTTCAAAAATCGCCCAGTTTTTCTAACATATGCGATGACGTCACGAACCAGCTCTCGCCTTTTCGGCTTGATCAACGTTTGGCCATCCGTATCCATTCGGCCACTTTGTTTTGCTTCGATGAAAGACCATACTCTCGCATTCCCTGGGTTCCTCATCATCGACATGCCTTGTCGGAACAAAACGTCGGTATGCAGTGGACATTCGACAATACAGCGAGACTCGATCGGTTGCTGTAAATATAGACTCCACTCCTTCGTTTCTCTGGCTCGAATCCATTGTTTGGCGTATCCCGTCTTGATTGACCCTGAATACGATATCGGTAAGTCCTCCGTGGGAATACCGTAGGTTTGGAGCTTATATCGCAATACCATCGACTCTCCTACACAATAGGAATTGGAATAGCAGAGACAAGTGTGTAAGCCATTAGTTGTATGAAACAAAATTAAAATATGTTTCAATAGCAACTCATTTCACTCTTACCATAATGCGCTTTCATATGTAAAAACAAGTCTGTGCCGGCGTTCAGATGTATAACAGCCTTGATGAAACGATAAACGATTGTATCAGGAACACATAAATGACCACAGACACATCGGATAGAGAAATATTCTTCGGGTCGGAAAACCTTGAACTCTGCATAGCCGATTCTATTCGTAGAGATCACAGCAAAGGAAGGTTCGAACCAAACAATATGGACAAACCCCTTGCGTTGAGTCTCAACATCTTCACCGACAACCCAAGTAAGGTACAAACCTATTCTCCCTCCCATATAAATTGGATGTTGTTTCTGTTAGATATGCGCAAAACCGATAGAAGGACAAAAATGGATGAGTGAGATGTTTTGGTCGCTGCTGTATCTCCTGATTCTTGGCGGCGAAATATTTGAGTGTGTTTACCTTGTCCTGTGGCGACAGCTGCGAAAATTTCGCGTTTTCCTCTACATCGAAATAGCTTGGATTTATAGAGCATATAATGCGTCTCCCGCTACGATCACGAAAGGGCATTAACTGATGCTTCCCACTCCGTAGCAATTGTACTTCTTTTTTTGAGAGATCTTGCAAGCGGACTGGTCTTTCCAAAACGGCGTCCCCAAAGAAGATGACTGCAACATCAATGAATCGAACCATTCTTTGCGCTGCCTTGACAACATCAAAGAGAGTCAGCCGCAAAAAGCGCAAGCGAAACTCGTCGCCGTTGATGTACGTCGAGGGAAGTTGTTGGCTCTGCAAATAGGCCAGCTTTTGGTCTACCGGTATAATCTCGTCGCTGGCGAGCACCATAGAAAGTTTTTGTAGAGAGGATTGCAGCAACTGAGGCGTTTCCTCAGGAGCGAGACAACGGACGCCGTGGATTTCCTCTTCCATAGCACTCCTTTCGTTCATGGAAAGCTGAAACAATGCTCTCGAAAGTAAGGAGTCGACAGCCCTTACCTCGTCGATCATGCCTTCTTCTGTGTTTGCGTCATCGTTGGGCGTTCGCGACATTTTGTGGTGCCTATCTATGTACTTTTTCTCTCAGTTGCATTTTGTAACCTTATGAGTTGCAAGATAAAACTTTTTGACTCGCTTCACTGAAATATTGTGAGGCAGTCAAACAGCGGACAAACGTGTTGTGAGGGTAGGGAATAAAAATCACAAGCACAACCAGAGTACTGGTACGGTACAGACCTTGGAAGGTTTTCCGCCATTAGGATTTTATTCTTTTAGTGTGATGTCAGAACTTTGGACTGAGAACCGCCAAGAGAGATCTTATTATAGCCTTCACAGAATAAGACGAGCAATAAATTAGATAAGGTCCTCCAGAAATAATCAGAATTTGCAGAAGGACGATAAGTGTGGAAATCTGTTCTAAATCTCTCGATTAAGTCTCATGTGGGAATAACACCATAATTCTTGCCCTGCGGAGGGTTAGTTGAAAAGACATTCCGGGATATCAAAAAGGCATGCTATTTTTCCAAATTCGCAATTTTAAACGCTATCGCCATCTTTTATGGAATATTTTCCTCCAAATTCTCGAAAAGTTCAACGAAGGTTGAAGCGTCGTCAGCAAATGTCAAAAGACAACTCTGGCGAAGGAAATCCAAATTCAATGTTGTTCGCATTGTGAACTGCACTATCCAAATGGAAGTAATACAATACAAGAACATGCAGTTTTTCAACCGAACATTCGATCCAGTTGCACTCTTGAATGCAAGAGATCGCATGGCAGATTTCTACTGAGTCGTATGAGTCGATCACATTCTGGCTTTTGGCCCGGTGCGCAATGGGGAGAAAGGAGAAAGATCCTTTTTGTGTTCTTTGTCATTCCGAATCAGCCACAAACAGGAGGAATCACTTTCAACTGCAAACGACTTGGAGATCGAAGTTGATTGATCTCGAGATACACAATCCACTGTAAATAGAATCAGTCGACAACATGAAACCAGATGGAAAAATTAGTCATGGGTCAGGGAAACATTCCAAGAAACGCGGCGCAATCGCGAGAGGCCTCACCAAGGTGATATTCGCCAAGCCAATTGCTTTTGCCAAAAAGTTCCACCCGCCAAAGCCTGTCGCAGCCTCGCAAGCTCTGAATCCAGAGGAACAAGAATTCATCAAAACGATTGTAACGGCACATTCCGATTTTGTTCTGTCCCATCTAGAGGAAAGAGAAGTATCGATGCTCATAGAGGCCATGGAAAAATTCAAGGTTTCTCTTGGTGAAAATATTATCAAGCAGGGCGATGTTGGAGATTATCTCTATCTTCTAAAGGAAGGATCGATTCGATATGTGAAGGATGGAGCTGAGATTGGAATCGCTGGTCCGGGAGAAGTCTTTGGGGAACTCGCACTCCTTTACGACTGCCCCCGTGCCGCGACTGTCGTTGCCGACACCGATTGTATGTTGTATCGGGTATCTCGTGAAATCTTTCGTACAATTCAAGCATCGTTTATCTTGTCGAATGACGACGAAGCTCGGCGGCTTTTGAAACAGACCAAACTCTTCCAAGGTTTTCCCGATGATATTGTCAACGAAATGGCCTCTTGTATTTTCAAGAAACAATTTCACAAGGGAGACATCCTCATTCAAAAGGGCGAGCCAGTTGACGAGGTTTATTTCATTAAAAAGGGACGTGTCTTGGCAAAGGATCTAGGAACACGGGATATTTCGTTTTCGGAGATTGAATTCAAAGCAGGCGATTCCTTTGGAGAGCGAGCAATTGCGATGAACGAGCCAGCCATAGGAACCGTGGAGTGTTTGACCGATGGAGTGGCATTTGTTTTGACAAAGGAACGATTTCTGCATTGTATGCAGGGGATGGACCTACACGAAATCATCCAGCATACTACGGATGTGAATGTGTTGGTAAGTTGAAATAGTTTCGTCTACTTGTGCATTGGAATTGCATGCTTAATTTTCCGTTTTCGTTACTCATCGTGATTCTTTTGAATATATTTCGGAAATAAGATGGCCAGCCCCTTCTTTGCCAATTCCGACGTTTCTCAGACAGAGCTGAGACAGATGGCGACGAGATTTACAAACAAGAAACTTGATCCAGGCGAAGATTTGTCTACTATTGGGGAGGAGATGGAACCTTCCCTGTACTATACCACTTCGGACAGTAAAGACCCTCGCCTTGAACTCTCTTTCGACAACAGCGAACCCATAGTACTTACTCCTTTAGAACCGTTTGGATTTGGAAAGCATACCATGACTATATACTACTTGCAACAAGCAAATCCGGATGCAGCTGACCGCTACCGGAAAAAATTCAAACTTTCGAATCTCGACACTATGGAGCAAATTCAGACGCAATTCGACAACATAATACAGCGCAATTTTGTTCTTTCGCAATACAATATAAAGAACGGAGGACCTGAGCCCATTTATTTGCGAAAATTGGTTCTCAAGGATATTCTGGACATCATTTACGATCCATCTGTGCTCGGGAAAAACTACGAACGCGCCGCATTCGATGATAATATAAGCTACGAGACCCTCGAAAAGAAGTGTTTATTGGGACAGGGGTCCTTCGGACAAGTCTGGCTATGTCGTGATACTGCTCACGATGCTCCTTATGCTCTAAAAATTCAGTACAAACGCGAATTGATTCAACAAAACCAAGCATCTGGTGTTGTCAGAGAATCTCAAGTCATGCGAAAGATGCACCATCCCTTCGTGTTGGGACTTGTACGAGCACAGCAGTGTGATCGATGCTTGTATATGGTAATGAATCTCGTTCAAGGCGGAGAGCTTTCGCAGCAAATGCGAAACGAAGATCGAAAGGTGCTCTCGGAACCTTCTGCTAAATTCTATGCTGCCTGCATCCTCGAAGGGCTGTCGTACATGCATCGGCGGAACTTTATCTACCGGGATTTAAAGGGTGAAAACGTACTTCTTGACAAGAACGGATATTGTGTCATCGTGGATCTCGGATTTGCCAAACACGTTCCCGACAAGACGTTTACTTTTTGTGGGACTCCCATTTACATTGTAAGTTTTTCTCCTTTGATTCGTGCCAAACGCATAGTCTATTCTGATTCTATTTCTGTATTCTGTTTACTCAATGTCTCATTGTGCTCTATAGGCACCAGAGATTCTCTTGAACAAGGGACATGACAAGTCCGCGGACCTCTGGTCATTCGGCGTGATGATATATGAAATGCTTTTCGGTACAAATCCATTTTTTGACTACGATGACCCAACAATCGACCAACGGAAAATCTTCAAACGGATAGTAAAAGCAGAATTTCAGCGACCACGCAATAGTTATTCGCTCGACGCCTACTCAAATACTACGACAGAAGGGAAGGACCTGATCAAGAAACTTCTGGTGGTCAGCACGAGCAAACGCATTGGGTGCAATGGAAACGGAGAAATCTCTATTCGAAATCATCCATGGTTTAGTGATATTGATTTTCGCAAGCTGTACCATAAAGAAATTGATGCACCATGGATTCCCGAGATAAATGACCCCTTTGATGGGAAGAATTTCAAGGAAGTCATCCCGAAGTCGAAAACAGGTCTGAGAGAACTAGAAGAATGGGAACAAGAGAAATTCGAAGGATTTTGTTAACAATTTGGTGACATCGTTATCTTCTACAACATGTACTAGTTTTCGAAATATTTTGTAAGGCGATGTGCTATTATGGTACAAATTTGTCTTGTACTTGTAGTTCTTATATTATTTTGTGTTCGGGATTCGCCACCAGTAGAAGATTCTAGTCGAATTCTCTGGAACTTCCAGAACGCCCACTTGCGATGCTCTTTCTTCAGCGAACATATTTGCGAAGACATTATCGCAGTAGTGTAATCGTGCGTTTGAAAGAGAATACCTCGAGTATCATTTTGTGAGACGAAAGAAAGTCCGAATTTCGTTGCCTTGTTTCCACTCGAAATTACAGAACTTCCACGTCACCCATCCAATCAAATTGTCCAATCAATTTTGTGCGTCAGATTTCCCAAATTCAAAGAAACGAATTTGATGGAATCTGATCAAGGCTTTCTTAGGTGTCAACCTGGAGCATTTCTATTTGACACCAATTGAATAACCAAGCAACCATTCATTCAATCGATCCAGAAATCGATCCAGCAATAAATACAAGTTGAATTCGATAGTCATTTATTCGATCCAGACCAGGACAAGGCCAAAGAACAAAACAGTCGACCATGTGCCCGCCTCCAATCGACAAGGAAACCGATCCGCTCTTGTCGCTTCCGGCCAAGACGGCCAATATCGTCCGCAAAAATAAACGAAAGAAACAAAAGCGCAATCGCTGCCTCTTGTTGATTTCTCTCGTCGGACTCGGCATCGTATTTGGAAGCATGGTGGTCATTAAACATGGCACCCAGATCGGGCCATTCTCCGGGGAAACGCCGTCATCGGTGTTGGGCAGGGCCAAGGCGGCCAAGGCGCTGGTGTCCTATGATTACTCAAAAGAGGAGTATAAGGTAGCATGGGAGAATGGAAGCATTACGCCATCCACCACCTTTGCCGAGCTGGCAAACACCATGCTGCTGCCATGGTACGAGGCATCCATGATGGCCCTTCTGGAAGATGATGTTTGGAGTTCCGACGACGGAGTTCTTCCAGGTAACGTCCGACCGATTCGTAAAACGCTACTGATAACCCGCAGCATGCTGGATGTTTTCAGCCCCGTCTTCCCTGACACACCGGATCCAACTAGAAAAACGAAAAAGAAGAAGAAAAAGCAAAAGCAAAAAGACGAAAGCCACAAGGATCTTTCTCTCTGGAAAGAACTGCGAACCATGTACCGCCACGGTTACCAAATTGCTGGCGAGCTCCACGACCTCAAGGGGTTGACCTATTCAAGCGATCTCTTGGAAGAACGGTTAAAGGCTTTCACCGATTGGAGAGAAAAGTTTCTGAACTTTTGCAAGCTCCACGAGATTCGCCGATATTTGTACCAAGACTACAAAACGGTCGACATCGGCAATGGTGAAACCGCCAGCGTCGGTGGGATTGATCCCAATGGTTGCTACTACCACGACGCCTCGCACTTGTTTTGGTCGGATTACGCCCGCGAAAATCTTCCCTGCGGAAATGCGCTCGGTCCCAAGAGCCTTCGAGAATTGGTTTCCGTGCAGCTGCAACACTCGCTGGATTATTTGGACATTATCGAGGGATACACGACGGTCATGCCGCGGGAACACGAAATCAACTTTCACAATCTCCGCAAGGAACTGCGAATCTTTGTGGACGAGTACCATTTGTTTGGAAGAATTTTGCTTCCTGGCGAAAAGTTTGAAGACAAACATCCGGACCAGGACGATGACGCGAAGAGTTATGATGCGGACGGAGCCAACGTCCACGATAATGACAATCTTGCCCTTCCTAGGACCATGAAAGGAATCGTTCACTTTTTGGATAAAACGCAAGGAAAACTTGGGGATATCAACGATCACTGGACGGCACACGATGTGTATATCGAGGAAGATTCCCACCACGAACGGCAGAAGAAACTCGCCATCGAAACGGACCGTTTGTGGATCGATTGGTTGGACTGGGAGGCCAAGCACAATCTTCGTGGCGTCATGAACGAAGTTCTGGATCGCTTGAACAACGCCTAATTTAAAAGCCTGGTTTCATCTGGGAACATCACAATGGCGACTTTCGATAGAAGATCAAGAGAAAAATCTTATACGTTTATTCTTTATAAACAAAAATGGTCTAGTTTCTAGTTTATGACTCTGAGATCAGGCCATCGATGGCGTGAGGAGTACATTCCAGTAATCGTTTCCGTATTTCGAAATATTCGTTCCGAGTTCTTCCATGGTCTTGTCCAAGCTTTCAGTCGACATTGGAGCGTCCATTTGTTCGTTTTCTTCTTTCAAAGTGGTTGTGCCATCAGAGTCCTCTCTGTTGTATTCCTTCCTGTTGCTAGAAGCTGTTTTCTGTGGAAAAGATTCGGCTGCATTCTAACCTCAACTCTATTGTTGGAATAAGAGGAGAAATCCCGCGCTGGTGGTCGTGGCGGGCGGCGCGAGCCAAAGCGCGGGTCCAATTTGAAATTCTGAGAAATTTTTTCTTCGCGTCGAAAACAGTTGGAAGCACAATCACCACGAGATTTTGCCAACCAGGTATTGGATTCACATTCTTACTGTTGCAGACGGCCCAAAAATATCTACCTTGCAAAATGAGTGAAGTGGTTGACCTTACGGGCGACGATGCAGGTCGCAAAGCTGAGCACAACTCCTCGGACGGCCCCCCGAAGCAACGGGTGCGCACCGAGGTGCGACCAGCCAAAGTCTTCGTCGTGATCCATGACCAGGAGCCCCCTGAACGCTACCAGTCGGAATGGCAAAGAAAGTTGAATACTGAAATAGTTGGAATCTACTATAGCTATGCTGACGCTTGTCGGGCGGCGGGCGATTATGTTCTGGAGAAGGATATGTTTGATCAAGACTACGACTCGGATGATGAAACGGACCCTTTCGAGAATACCGATTGGAGTGGGGAAGGGTGGTTTCGTCGAAACTATTATGATGTAAATACAGGTGACGATAGAGTTCGTATCGAAGGACACAGTGTGAGCTGAGATTCAAGCAATCGGTGACAGAGAACAGACAACCAGATCTCGACGGATGGATCGACGAAAACAGGATCACGATCGAGTTGGAAATCGTGTAATTGCCATTAATTTTCTTTACAATTCTATCTTATGTCTATATCGTAGTGGCGCTCAAGGAATAGTGTAGTGAAACGAAGAAAAAATGTGGGCTTGACAAAAGAGGTCGGTTTTACATCGGTGAAAGCAGCAAACCATCTGCTTCGAACACGACTTCGAAGCAAAATCGACTTTTTCCCAAAATAAATCGATTGCTATTACTTATTTTCTTCGGCATACTTTTTCAGTGACTCGTTCATGAGACGATAATTTCGATCGAGTTTTGGATAGGGCAGGCCCAACCGAAGCATGGGCAAAATCCCCCCAAAGACCTCCGTATGAGTCAATTTCGTTTGATTCGCTGTTGTTTTCTCGAGTCGCATTGTGTGGTAGCCCGAAAAGAGACATCCGCCCAGCACTTGGCCCTTCCAGGCCAAAACGTGGTGCTTGGGATCAACGTCGGCAAACTCGAATGGAAATGACTGCCAATCCTGGTTGTTGCCCCCGTAGCAGGCCTTGAGTGTTCCTTGAAGGCCCACTGTTGGCGCTTCAGTTGTGTCCAGGCGGGTCCAGTGGTTCCAGCTCCAATCTTTCGTGTCGATCAATGCCTTCCAGACAGCTTCGATGGGGGCGTCGATGGTGGTAACGTGCTCGATCTTTTGGTGTGGGTTTCGGTTTGTGGCTGTATTTGCATCTGTAATGGCTGCCATGGTAAATATATTAGTTCGTCTATGAGTCTTTGGAGAATTGTTGGATCCGAATTTATGACAAGACGAGAATGCATATCAAAGAAGTCTTTTTCCGATGAGTTGAATTGCTTGCATGCAGTATTCGCGATTTTGTGTGAATCCCACTTTCACTTGTCGCCGTTTGCCTTCCGCTCAAAAATGAAAACCATCGCGCTATCAAGGTTCGATCGTGTTCCAGCTCTAATCGGTCGAGTCGTAGGACTATGACCAAATTCTTCGCGAATCCGCGGTTCTCGATGCCGAGCCTGCCGGTCCGAGATTTAAAAAGCAAGAACCAAAAGTTTTTCGCAAATTCATTTAAGCAGATTCATTCCACAAAACAAACCGGTCGTGCAAACACATCGCTGCCAGGTGTACTAGTATGGTAATGCTTTCTGTCGCATAGAACAAAGAGAAACGAGTCAGCCTAAACAAGCACTTTCGTAACCCAAAGATTCGGATTGCTGTAGCCTAAACAAGCACTTTCGTAACCCAAAGCAGCACTGGACGAAGACAACAAACTTGGAATAGAGAAATGACATCGTTATTATCAAACATATAGTAACCACTTCGTTTAGGATTGTCAACCTTCGCAACCAACAATGCCGCCAATCCACGAAGCAAATGCAACTTCCGAATCGGCAACGTTTCCAACGATTCCCCTTCGGACCCAAGATTCCTTTGAGGACGATATTGTAGAGCGATTGTCTTACCATCGCTGTGACGATGATAGCAATTCGGATACCGAAACACCCGGCCTGCTATGCACGGACGCCATGATGTATGCCGACGCCGTACTGTGTGCGGAAAACGCGCAAGAGTCCTGCTCGAGGTTTGCGTCCTTTCAAGAACGATATCTGGGACCCATTAGTCCAGAACGGGCGCCCGCAATATGGATGGTATTGAACAGCCTTTGTCTTTCATGGAGTCTTATGCTGGGAATATATTTGGTGGTGTTGTGTATCAACGAGGATAAGGAGACCACGCTCATAACGACGGAGTATGTGTTGTACAGTTTGATTACGACGCTGGTCTGGGTGACGGAAATTTATCTGCGGACGGCCTATCCGCCTGTGAAGACGATTGTAGTTGTATCGAATCCCACTTTGGACGATGGAGGCGAGAAAGGCGTTGCACAACATAACACTCGTGACGAATCCGAGGCCGAACATCCAATGCAAGAAATCTCTCGAACATTCACGGCAGAAGAATCCGTCCTCACCGTGGAGACGGTTGTCCAAAGGCGGAACAACAAACAATTTTCTGCACTTTGTATGGAATTGCTATTGGCACTCTTCTTCGCCATCGAATCCGTCATTGACTGCTGGAAGCACTGGAACCACTTGCGCGGAAACAACCAAGCGAGTCAATACATGGGCGATGATGGTGACGACTACTATACGTGGGACGATGACGGCGAGACCTATTCGATGTTGCAGCAACAGACGGACGTTTGGATCAACTTTCTGGCCTATGTCTACATGACGTACCACACGTATCATGAGTACTATAAAGCCGCAAAAACCCGCAAAAAAATTCAGAAATCCTTGTCCTCGACGCTCCTGAACCAATACGAGGTAAGCATACAGCAGCAGGGATCGTCGCCAGCAAGGCCGACATACGCACAACCGCAAGTACAAGATACTAGCAACAATGCTACAGCTATTGCCCGATCGTCGATACCAGAGGAGCCACCCATGACTGTTTCTTCTTCAAGAGCTGGCAGTTCGAGTGCTAGTACAACTAATAGTACTAGTTCAGGAAGAGTAACGCTTGAGTTGACATCCAGCTCGGTGGAAGACAATGTCGGTTTGAATCCTACCCCCGATGTTTCTTGAACGAAAGAGCCTCCAACGAACAGTATTTCAAAGTTAGATCTTTCTTGAGGTCAAATGATCGAAACAAAGCAGTCCACCGACTCAAAAGTTTCTCCAACAGAGGCTTTGTCCACATTAGATAGTATATGTTGTATAAATTAGAACGCCCTAAAAATTACACAAACTGTGATCTTAAAAACTAATCTAGTTCCACGAAACTTTGGTGATTCCGTATTCATTCGTGATCGGATCGATTTCCTTCTGTTGCACGATCGCAACGGAATTTTGAAATCTAGTACATACGGTTTGAACCGCTGTGTGGTTTCTCCCGCGCGTCGGAATCTTGTACGCTGGACAGTACGAACGCGCGATCGGCAGCAAATTTGTTTCCAAGAAAGCCGTAAGTAATAGCTCGATGAGTCACGTAAAGGATTTTTCCCATACGACTGATCGAACGCACGAATGCAGCATTTGAAATCGGCCAAAAATTCCCATTGATGTATGTGTGTGTCAACTCAGTGCTAATTTGGCTGCCATCGACGATTGGATCGATCGGCCCGCGGCGTCCGATACTCCCACGAATCAGCCTATTCTATTAACACTGCTTGGCGTTTCCTCTCTCTCTCTTGTAAATCGCAAAAGTCAACACGAGAGAGCAATCTATTGCAGGGTATTGTAACTTATACCCAACCCAAAGAAAGAATCATCGAGCACGACCAGCCAAACACACTCGACTCTCAACAGAACATCGCCATCGATAGAAAGCAAAGCAAGACTTTTTACAACACAGCAATACTATGGGTTTATCATCGCATTCGCGTCGTCGATTCCGTGACATTGCCGCTTTGGTAGATCTAGACGACGAGGAAAGCGAAGTGACTGCCACCACCTCCATTGTTCAGAGCACAACTAGAGCAGCACATCTCCCGATTATCGAACCAGTGAACGAACCAATCGACAACTTTACCAGGAAGAGCAACCACAATCTTTCCTTTGCCGAGCAACTCCGAGACCAGTACATTGATCACCAACCATCCATCGAAGAAGAAAGCGACTTTGGTGAATCGCCCCATTTGTCGGAACACTTGTTGCAGCAACACTATTCGGACGACGCGAGCAGCAGCAAGAGCTGCCATTCCTTGGAGACATTTTCCAACGTCTTTTCGTCTGCCGAATTGTCCATGGAGGCCGAGGCCAAGTTTTGGGGAGGGAACGCCCAGCACCGCTTCTCCAAGTCAAACATTCGAATGATGCAGCAACTGGACGAAGAAGAGGAAGAGCCACAAACAACAGCAAATCGATTTCAGGACAAGCTGCGGTCCCGCTTTTCGTCTCCCGATTCGACCAAACAAATCTATCCAGCCAAGTCGGATTCCCTGCGGCAGTTGGTCTTGAACGCGACGGATTCTACCGATTCCTGTACGGTTTCCAGTCGAACAACAGATCATCATAATTCGTCGGTCGATAGCAGTACGTGTTCCTCGAACGATATGCCCCAGCAAGTCGAGGAGGAAGACGAGATTCCCGCGTGGAAACTGAAGCAACGCCTGAAGATGAGAGCCAGCATGGGGCTCATGGACGAACCAGAGCCACACGG
>JACLAC010023425.1_pt1 | contig 17431 bp, 21 predicted proteins | sample 8027881 | NCBI WGS metagenome assembly JACLAC01 (sample SAMN15725517, study PRJNA655200) | protist metagenome | isolation source: fluorescence activated cell sorting (FACS) single amplified genomes of... | place: Spain: Blaines Bay Microbial Observatory, Mediterranean Sea | collected 2016-01-19
ACCGCGACAATGGATATGCCGGCCTTTCAAACCTCCCTCGCCAAAGTTCGGTTTGTTTGCGCCGGTGCTTCCTCTCCAGATTCAGCCTTCCTTAGCTTCCCGCTAATTCCAGCTTTTTCCGTAAAAAAGACTTCTACTTCAGACAAGCAACATTTTGTCCTTTTGTAATGCTGTCGGCAAAGTTCCCTCTAGTGTTGCCGCCTCTGCTGTCTCCCGAATTAACTCTTTGATAATGTCAAAGCCTGCTGCTTCTGACTGTCCCGCTATCAGTTGATCATCTCCCAACACTTCCTGTAGTTCGGGATCTTCACGTAATTCCTGAATCAGTTCTTCCCACTGATCCTGTTGCCCAATTCCTCGAGCCTGATCAGCAATTTCCTGATTTTCTGCCAGTGTCAGTAGTTGTTTGCCCTGCTTCCCTTGCTCTAGAATTTCATCAATGGTGATCGGCATAGTACCTCCAGATGATTGATGTTTACAGCTTTTGATTGCTGCACAACTGTAGATCTATCCAAGACATTTCACAATTCTCAGTCCCTAAGACATCAAAGCCAACCGGACAACATCACCAAGCTTGATCTGCCCACCCTGAATAATCTTGGCCGTGATGCCACCATGCCCACGCATACTGTTGTACCCACCTGCTCCTAAATTCTCTTCCATGCGACTGCAGGGCGCTCAAATTACTAATGTTTTCATCTCATGCAGTTACGCAAAACCAAACCTTCTGAGATTCAGTTTATAAGTCTAAAATCAACTTCATATTTCATGAATTGGATTGTGCTCACCTGCTTTAGTGCATATTCCAATTTTTCGTCTTTTCGCTGCGCTATTATGCAGCCTCGCACATCTTGGTTCTGATCGCAGAGATGCTCTTTAACCCAACCCATGTATCTCAAGGTTTGTCCAACAACTACATCTGATGCACGATCTCTTTTTAGTTCAACCACTAAAAAATCGGACTCATCTTTCTTTTGGCCAAGAATATCAATCGGTCCAGTGTTAGTTCTGTATTGCTGTCCGCACCGCTGTCCATTTTGTTCAAAAATTTTATATTGTTCTGAGAGTGGCGTTCTTTCCCAATTACTGACTAAAAAGTCTTCCAACTGCTTTTCGAAATAGAATGAGCTTTTTTCTTGGATTTCTCCCTGCACAATCGGGTTGTTTACTTGGGTTTGATAGGGAGAGATAATCTCCTGAAGCTCATCAACTGAAATTACAAAACGGACACATTCATGCCCTTGGGGAGTTTTGTAACCATCCTCAAAATTTAGAATTGAACCATTGCCAAGGAATGTGAACGGTGGTTTCTGATTCCATCGAGCAAAAAAATATGGAGTTAGATCTCCATAGATTAATCTTTGAAATAATGGATTGGATGAATGCTTATTTGGTTTGCTGAACCACACCAGTGTACCTGACTTTTCATCGTAGTGATTCTCAAAGTCATGCCCAGTTCTCCCAGCAACTCCAATATTCATAAAAATGAACAAATCATCTTCGATCCGAGCATACCCTGTCGTCCAATCACCACCTCTCGGTGGGTTATTGGGGCGAACTATATTCGCTATATCTTCTCTGGTGTATGTCGAACCTCTTTTAAACATTTACACTATCCAATATTATTAAATAGAATTTCCTGCGTCACTGTTTTCCAAGACCTCCTCTCCTTGTTGGCTTGTTCAAGCCCTTCAACCTCTTTAATCAATATTGGATTCAATCCAGCGGTTAAGATCCCCACTTTGGGCTCCAGACGAGGAATTCCCTCATACATTTTGTGGAGCTTTTTCTGTCTCTCCACGGCTTTTCGAAAACTCTCAGGACTGATTTTCATTGTCCTCCTATAAGAACAAATAGTTTTCTTCATTTTGCTGCCAACAAATCACGAACTATATTCCCAACAGAAAGCCTACCAAGTTCCATAGCGCTGACAGTCAATAAAATTGCGGCTGTGGCCCATATCAAAAGTGAGGGGCCCTCAGATTTTCTAATGTGTCTTTTACATCAGAACACAAGTAATCTCATCTCTTGTTTTTCTCTCGGCTGGTGATTAGCCCTGAGATGACAGCCCATTCATCATCGGTAACTGGAAAGTTAGTACCCTGTGAAAATTTCAGAATGCTCAGGTCTTTCAGAGATTCTTTAGTTTTGATCTCCTGTCTAAAAAGTGGGTTGTTGATAAGAGTTTTAATGATTTGAAGATTCACCCTTAGGAGTCTCTTGGTATCTTTGTTGGTAGATAGCCAGTATTTTTTAGATAGTTGGGACTCTTCAATTTCTTTGGGATCAGAAAGTATTTTTGCAATCGCATAAACACCTCCCTCCTTCCCTGACATCCAGATCAAGGCAATATGCCCCTTCTTGATTCGCTTTTTGTGCTGTCCCACATACCAATGTCTCTTGTTCAGCTTCTCATCTGAGAGAGCATTGAGAATATCGTATTCCTTTGGGTTTGCCTGAAAGATCCAAGTAGTGATCTCATCACTGGTACTATCCGAATCAGTGGATTGGATCACTGAAAGATCCAAATCCTCTGATTCATGCTTCTTGGTATCTAGGAAGGTAGATTGGTACTTGTCAGCAATGTTGACGAGTTGGCTAACTGGTATCTCCTTGCACTCAATCCCCACTTTCTCAAGAAAGGTTTTACGCTCATTGGGGATCGTGTTCGCACAGAGAATCAACTCTATGCTCTTCTCTGGAAACTGCTCCTTTAGCAGCCCATAGTACTCAATGAGTTGTCCAGAAGATTCTCTGGAGAGTATTCCTCGCTTCACTTCAATGATGATGAAGCGGCCATACTTATCCTCAAAGAGAATGTCCAGCCTACGCTTCTTGATGGTGTGCTGCTGAGCTATCAGCTTGAACTCTTCCCTTGGAAAGAATTCCTTTGGATGAGCAGCAATGAGGTTTTCGATGTCTTTTTCCAGCATGGCTTAAATGCTTTAGCGTAGGTTTCCATCTTGATCAAAGCTGTAAGGCACAATTGATCCAGTATCCGTCAGGTGCAATGCGCCCACGAGCTTCTGCTGGATATGTGGGAAGAACTTGGCTCCCTGATCACTAGCGAGGACATAGAAGATGATGGCTGCTGCCACAGCACCAAGGCCAATTCCAAGGCCCCAGCTACTGGTACTTCTTGGGGTGTACTCTGGCGGCTGCGCTGCAGAAGCGGCAGGTGATGGAGTACTAATGTCTACCGAATCCTCAACATCATCTGCGGCTGAATCGACATCAAACTTGGACTGCTTGGGGGCTTCCAACAACTCCATTTGCAGGCGATTGTTCTCCTGTAGGAGCTTCTGATTGTTCTGCTGAAGTGCTGCTAGCATCTGCTGGTAGTTCTCACGCTCTTGCCTCTCAGCTTTGCGCTCATCCTGCTCGTGATGCAGTTGTTCGAGCAACACCTTGTTCTGACTACGTAACTCTTCGACCAAGAGCATGGCTGTAGGCTCTTCTACAGGTTTAGCAGTAGTCTCTGATTGTTGTGGTTTTACAGAAGATTCTGGCTCCCAGAGTGGTGCCGGTTCACCAGCAGCAATGATTTGAGTGAGTTGTTCAACCTGCTCATCGCTAAGTTCCTTGCGCCTTCCATTTTTCCTAGGCTCAATACGATGATCTTTCAGCAGTGCGTAGAGACGGGATTTGCCAACCTGCAGATGGCTAGCGGCTTCACTGATGGATTGCATGGCTTCCTGCCTTTGTAGAGGGACAGTTCCAACTGTTTTAAAACGTTCCGACGAGTTCCGACTAGTCCAGACAAGTTCCGACGAGTTGGAACAGTTTGGAGGAGTGCTCATAATCCCTTTGCTGCAATCGCTATTCCCCCCTGATGTCAAAGCGTTTTCACTTGTTCTGATGAGTTCCGACTAGTCCAGACAAGTTCCGACGAGTTGGAACAGTTTGGACTGCCATAGCAACTTAGTATGAATACACTGTGCATGATAACTATCCACTTTCTGTTTGAGCTTTCATATACAGAGTTTCAGACGAAACCCTTATAAATAAAAATTTTATTTTTATTACAGATTGGAGTCTTTGTGGTTGGAGAGTTTCTCTGTACCTCAAAAGTAAAAATTCAGATGTTACCCAAACTACTTGCCTACAAACTCATTATCTTTCCAAAGACCACTCCATACTCGTCCATCTTGAAAAGTATGATTCCCTTGACCATTTCTCCTGCCATCCTTCCACTCTCCTACGTATTTACCACCTCTTGGAAAAGTTAGGGTCCCTTTACCATTAGGTAATCCATTACTGACTTCTCCAAAATAGATGCAGTATCGATTTAAGTATGAATTTCTACTGGTTTTCCAACTCGCTGAGTCAGACTCCAATCTACCATAATCGTCTACCCAATCGTTTTCACTGATGTAGAGAGTGACTATTTTGGATTCTGATTGGTTTTCACCAAGAAACTTACCATCTTTCCAGAGACCACTCCAAATTGGTTCATCTAACCAAGTCCAAGTCCACTGCCCGTTGAAATTGCCATCTCTAAATTCTCCAACATATTTGCTACCATCTGCCCAAGTGTAAGTCCCTTGTCCATTGGGTAATCCATTACTGACTTCCCCAACGTACACGTCATCACTGTCCAAGTTTCTATTCATTTTCCAACTTGTCGAATTAGACCTGTTTCTCAGTTCATCTTTTCTAATGTATAGGGTAACTATTTTGGATTCTGACTGGTTTTCACCAAGAAAATCACCATTTCTCCAGAGACCACTCTCCACTTGTCCATCTACAAAAGTAAAAGTCCCCTGTCCGTGCCTCTTGTTATCCTTGTATTCCCCTACGTATTTCCGTCCATCTGGAAAAGTGTAAGTCCCCTGTCCGTGCATCTTGTCATCCTTCCATTCTCCTACGTATTTCGCACCACTTGCAAAAGTGTGAGTCCCTTGTCCATGCATCTTGTCATCCTTCCATTCTCCTACGTGTTTCTCACCATGCGCCCAAGTGTAGGTGCCCTGCCCATTTGCTCTGTCATCTTTGTATTCCCCAACGTATTTCGCACCATCTGGCCAAGTCTCAGTCCCCTGACCGTTCCTCTTGTCATTCTTGTGTTGCCCTACGTATTTCCGTCCATCTGGCCAAGTCTCAGTCCCCTGACCGTGCTTCTTGAAATCCTTCCATCCCCCAACGTATTTCGCACCATCTGGAGCCGTCAGAGTTCCCTGTCCGTTGGGCTCGAAATCCTTCCATTCCCCAACGTATTTCTTACCATTTGGATTAGTGAAAGTGCCCTGTCCGTTGAATAATCCATCTTTGAATTCCCCAACGTATTTCTTACCATTTGGAAAAGTCTCAATTCCTTGCCCGTTGGGTACTCCATTCCTGACTTCTCCAACATACATCGTATCACTATCTAAATTTCTTCTGGTTTTCCAACTTGCTGAATCAGACCGTAAATCTTTGGAAAACAAGTCATCTTTACTGATGTAGAGAGTGACTACTTTGGATTTTTTGATTGGTTCAATCTTGGGTGTTGGAGGTCTTCTTCTATTCCCCACTTCAAAAACAAAGTTTCCTTCATCTAGATACGGGTCTCTAATCTTTCCATACTGTGGAATCTGTCCTGTCTCGTAATAAGGCACCTGCTTCTGAAGATAACTTCCCAACTCATCTCCCGTCACATAACCATCCTTATCCAAATCCGCCTTTCCATTGATTCCTCGGATGAACAAGGGCCGGAAGACACTGACGGCTGGAACTGCCTGATTTGCACTACCAGCAGAAATAAATTGGCGTACTGGTTTTGCGGTTAGATAGGAGATGTCTTCGGGGACTGTGACTGCTCTTGATTGGAGAACTGAACCAGAGAAACAGGAGTCAAAGACAAACAATACATGCTTGGATTCAATTTGCTTAGACCAAGAAATTACCTGTTCCATCTTCAAAGATTTTCGATAGAACACCTTCTCATTTTCAAAAGGATTTGGTGCATCTACAGGCACCAGATAACCGAACTTCCTACCGTTACGTTCCTGAGTATGTCCATGACCAGAGTAGTAGAACAGCAGTCGGTTTTCCTGTTCATAGCCATGAGTATCAATGAAATCCGTAATTCCATTGAGTAGTCGATTCTTTGTAGGATTCATCAGTGTTTCTACTACAAATCCTTGCTCTTCCAAAGTCTCTCTGACTGCCTTTACATCTGCACCAACACTGTCCAAATCAACCCATGCATTGTCTTGATAGTCACTGACTCCAATCACCAGTGCATGACTACCTTGATAGAGTTGAACCTCTCCTTCATTTGGAATCTGAATGTTTACTGGACGGATTGCACGACTCTGGGCCTGCAGAACTGTTGCACTCAGAAACAAAATCAGTAGAAGGATTTGCCACCAGTAGTTTGGTTTCTTCATCACATAGCCCTATAGGTTTGTTTTACTCAAACTGCTTTCCTACTAATTCTCCTTCCATCCAAATACCCTTCAACTCTCGCCCATCTAACGAAGTCAAGGTTGCCTTTCCGTGCAGCAAGCCATCCTTCCATTCTCCAACGTATTTTCGTCCATCTGGAATGGTGTAAGTTCCTTTTCCGTGCATATGGTTATCCCTGTGTTCCCCAACGTATTTGTGACCATTCGAAAAAGTGCGGCTTCCTTGTCCATGTAATTTGTTATTCTTAAATTCTCCAATGTATTTCTCACCATCTGGAAAGGTAATAGTTCCTTGTCCTTGCATCTTGTTATCCTTGAATTCACCGACGTATTTCGATCCATCTGGCGTAGTGAAAGTCCCGAGGCCATGCCTCTTACCATCCTGCCACTCTCCTTCGTATTTAGTACCATTTACCCAAGCGTAAGTACCCTGCCCGTGCTCCTTGTCATCTTTCCATTCTCCAACGTATTTTGCACCTTCTGGGTGAATCCAAGTCCCGAGGCCATGCCTCTTTTCACCTTTCCACTCGCCAACGTATTTCGCACCATTTAGAAGAGTCTTGGTTGCATATTTTGTCTGAGCCTGAGGGGTTGTCAGACTTACGGACATCATCAGCAAAAAGATAGTCCACCAGAGGTTTTGCTTCTTCATTGCCATTCCAGATTGGTTCGTATCAAAAGAAAATGGAGGTATTTACTCTTTCAATATCTTGAAAATATCGATCACTGTCTTCTTTTGCAACCACCAGCTAGCTCAAAGCCTCAGTCTAGATTCAAAGATCTTCCTTGAATCCTTCTTATGAAGAAAAAACGTCTCTTTTAGTGAAGACGTTTTGTTCTTCATAAGAAGGATTCAGCAATTCCGCTGGAGTCGAGCCCAACTCTCAACAAGGAAGTTTATGTCGATCAAAGCAATTGAACTATTTGGGGATTCACTTCTCCAAAACATGAGCTATACGCTGGCCGGAGAGTCAGTCATCGACCACATGCACCGGCTTTCTCCGGTTCCAGTCAGTCAGTTTGCTGTAGATGGCGACATCACTACAGATACACTGCTTATTCTGGAAGATAGGGATGATGATTTTAATCCAGAAACAGGTGTGGTTCTGAGTGTAGGAGGCAATGATGCGTTAAGATCTGCATCGATTTTAGAGCATCCAGTGAGTTCTGTATTCGAATCATTCACAAAAATGATCCCAATACTAGATGCGTTCAGAAGCCGCTATGTAGCAGTGTTGGAGAGGCTGTTAAAGATGTATGAAGGTGAACAGATCAGGGTGCTGACTATTCACAATAGAGTACCGATTAGCACCTCTATGCCAAGGGAAGCACTCACTGCTTTAGGAATGTTCAATGAGATTATTCTAGAGGAATGTTCAAGAAGGGATCTCCAGATCATTGATCTAAGAGTGATCTGTGAGAGCCCTGATAGTTACTCTGATATCAGTCCGATTGAACCCAGCGGTGTTGGTGGTAGGAGGATCGTTGGAGCCATTCTGCAATCTTTCAAGAAGGAGGTTTGATGCTCATTCGAATCACCAAGAATCAGGTGCTGAATTGTGATGCTGCAGAACGCTTTACCTTTGCTTACGTCCTCATGAACGAAGGCGAAGAAGCACTCTGGTATTTTGCGATTCATTGGACAGATGAGAAGAGCACCATTCTAGCTCTCAGAGACCAGAGTGCTGCTGCTGGAGAAGCTGTAATCTGTTTTCTGATGGAATGTCTGAATTCTGGTAAGAAGGGTTGTGACCTAACTCCATATCTTCTGAATCGGAAAGAAGAGGCTTCTCTGATCAGAGAGCTACAGAGAGCCAAGCGGAGGATTCGGTCTGGAGATGTAGTGGAAGCGGAGTTGGTGAATTGAAATAGAGCAATAACTTTAATGTAGGGCTGGAGTTTCAGATTCTGGCCCTGCATTCCAAAAATAAATTATATCAATAATTTCCTCCAAATCACCTCCCCAAACCTTCTCCGATCCCTTATTGTTTAAAGCATCACAAGGATTCAGAGCGATCCCCAGAATTTAATCGAAGAAAAAGACTTATGAAACGAATAACAGAAGGCTGGATTTACATGATGACCAATGAGTCCATGCCAGACCTTGTCAAGATTGGATACAGTGGGAATGATCCCTTATTGAGAGCGGAGCAATTAAGTTCAACAGATGTTCCAACTCCATTCAAGGTGATCTATCGAGGATTTGTTGAAGATGCTCATGGATTAGAGCAGAAACTCCATAGAGGATTCTCTGACAAAAGAGTTGCAGGAAACAGGGAGTTTTTTGCAGTTGATCCGCAGGATGTTTTTGAAATGATTTATGATCTGGATTCTCCAGAGAAATAAAAGAGATTGATATAAATGAAGTCACCCTAGAAGAGATAGATAATTGAAAGAATCTCATCAAATTATTAACGTAAAGTACAAGGAGAATTAAATGGTCGCAATCAATGTTTTCTTAAAATACGCCATCACCTCATTGGTGATCATTATTCCAATGGCTATCGCTATAGTTGCTATCACGCACAAGGGAGGAGGGGTATGGTCACTGATGCTACCTGTCATTGTTTTTATGCTACTTGTAATGATGTTTTCAATAGTCTCGCCATTGGTCGAGATTGCTGAAAATACAAGAGCCATTAAGAGTGATGCTGAAAATATACATTCACAGATGTATTCCATCGCACAGAACTCAATGAAACTAAATGAGCATTATAGTGATTCTAATTTATTTAGAGTTTCTTTAGCAGGAGGTGCGGTGGTTCCTGAAGAAGCGATTAACAAACTATCAAGATTAGTTTCCTCTTATGAAGACATGTCTCTGAAGAAAAGTGAGCATCTTGATATTCCTCCACTAGGAGACACTCCTGAAGCAGAGGATAAAAATCTGGGGCAACAACATTTCGGTCTATCTTGGTGATTTAAAGAAAGAAAAATAACTATGATTAAGAAATTCATAGCATCAGCAGTGATTACATTATCACTTTCAATTCCTGCTCATGCGTATATCACAAAAAATAGCAGTGCCACTGTATTTTGTTGGGAGCATCCTCCCAAAAATCCAGATGGCCCAGAACGCCTCTGGAAAGATCATGTTGAATTTGAATTCACAATTGATCCAAAAAGAAGAATCTCCTACGGAGAAGTCCATTGGGGTGACACTGTAGACACAAGTATAAAGGTTGGTGACATCGCTCATGAACCTTACGATTATGCTGCTACGATTTGGACATTGAGGTCCACAAGATTCAGGGATAATGAGTATTTTTCATCAGACATTTCATGGGTTAATTGGCATGAAACCAATGGCAATTCTTATCTGTTTTTTGAAACTCTTAATGTAAACCTGTTGGTGGAAAATGGTTACGAGGCTGCTTTAAATGCTTTTAAAAGTAGAGAAAACAGTAGTCGAGTAATGATTTCGGTGGATGATCACATGAGGATGAAACGCTGGAATTATTATATGGGAGAAGAAGTAATTGGTTCTGAAAAGAAAGGATTTTGTGAAACACAATGATGATTGGGAAAGCTGTGATTCCACTCGAATCGGAGGGGTAAAAAGCCGCTGAGCTAATTGTGAAGTCCACTCATTTTGGGGATTCTGCTAGCCTAGTACTTCTGACTTTGATTTGCTGAACTGTTGTGAAATCCACTGATTTTGGGGGTTCTGTTAGCACTTTACCCTGCAGATACTCACTAAATTCATACCAAGTTCCAGATCGTAGCAGCTTCGTAGTCTTGTCTGGACACCAGTCCAGCATTCTTGGTTTCTCCACTGGAGGTGGCAGCGGGTAGTTAATCTTCCGTCTCTTGAAGGCTCTACTAGTCATGGATCTGCTCCATTAAGAAATTCACCACATCTTCTTTTCTATATCTCACCAGCCGCCCCAGCTTGCAGAAAGGAATCACCGGAGCTTCTATGCCCTGCTCTCGCTTCTTCCGCCAGAGCCTCAGAGCTTGAGGTGAGAGCGAAAGATAATCGGCAGCTTGAGCCTCATCCAAGAAGACTGGTTTGGTGTGATCGTCAGCCAGTCTGTGATTGATAACGTTGTAGTTTCCCATAAAACCTCTTTGAAATTTTATAATCAAAAATTTATTTTCAGACAATTATTATATCATATATCTAATCATAGATGGTAATTAACCACCCTCTTTCTCACTATTTCTTGATATCTGACCCTAAATCATTAATTAGTACCTTGGCACAATATAAGTAACTGAAATTAATTGTTATTAAACAAGTCACCCATAAGGTACTAGAGTACCTTGGTACCTTGTGTGCTCTATGCCAAGGTACTTAGGTACCGCTGTACCTGAGGTGTCCCTTGGCTGCAGCCCAGAAACTATCTGGTTAAGCGGCTAAAGAAGGGGCTAAATTACGATGTTGGGTACTCTTATGAGCAACTTTATAAAACGTCTTACCGCCCTTCTTGAACATTATGAAAATTCCTTCACGGACAAAATGTTCGATGATCTTGCTAACGTCTTTCGATTCGACTGATTTCTTAACACCATCCCGAATTTTCTGAGCCTGTGCCTCCCCCAGAGACTTCAGCTTCTCATAGACTTTCTGGTACTTACGCTCATCGGCACTCAGTCCCAGTTTTCCGTATGCTCTCTTCATCGACTTCTCATAAAATTGGATCAATCGAATGACCCTGCGCACAGTCTCACAGTTGATACTGGTTTTTTCAGGCTCAGGATCCCGCAAGTAGTGGAGCAACAATGCCAGCCGATGGCAGTAGGTTACCAGCTTCGGATAGGCAGCATGCTCGGCATCCGTACCCTGCTTACGTTTTCGTCGGAGGAGATCCTCAAACTCGCCCATTAGTACACCGGCACGATCATCGTAATGAACTATATGGGGTGTCTCTCTATTATTAACGAGTCGCTCCAAGACTTGGTCGATCACTTGGGAGCCACCTAGACTGAGCTTCTGCTGACCAATCCGGTCCCGTTCCGACTTGGTAGTGATTTCAGCATTCTCCTCAACGTAAGCGAGGAGAAATCTTGCTGCCAGACCTGCTTGCTGGTGCTGCTCATTAAGCAGCTTGTCAAGCAAACTTGGTTGAATCCCACCCATCAGGCACACATAGGGATTAGCCACTCTCCGGTCCGACATCATCGTGGGATTATCAAATCTGTCACCGTTATAAAGCGTCAGAATCTTCGCCAATACTGCCGACCTTGATTTACTGAACTGATCCATCCCATCAATGCACATCAGCAGTTCATCACTGTAGATACCAATTCCCAGAGTGTTTTTTGTATGAAGCTCTGTGAGCATTTCCAGTGTGAGTGAATTACTCAATAAGCGCTTTAGAGGTGGTTTCTCACCGTTTTCGTCCTCTGGAGCGTTCTGATATTCTTCGTCCCATTGGCCATGGAGATGATTGAGAAATCTGCCTCCTGTTTCCATCATGATACCAGTTTTGCCATCTCCAGAATTTCCAATCAACGCCGTCCACAAAATAGCTCTATCTGTGCGATCATGCTCTATCTTGATTCGTTTGTTACCGCCAAGGCAAAAGGCAGAAATACCCAAGAAACACGCGACCACTGCAGAGTAATTGACTCCAAACTGCTGGGCGATGAGACCCAGATATACTTCCAAATCATCTGGCAGAATACCTTTTCCCAGTATCGGTGCTGAGCCTGTAATTGCTTCAAAGTCATAGGCATTATTTTCAAAGAACTTTCCTTCCCAGCCGCATTCATTGGCAAACTGAAGCATCTGGCCAACATTGGCATCACCTGTGTTGAAACTATCCCACTTCTTCCGGAGGTTTACTTCGTCCAGATCATCTGAGGTGCTGGATTGGGTAATCCAATTTAACCAAAGATCGTATCCGGCTTCTCCAAGCTCTGCCTTCAGGGTAGGGCCCACGGCATCGCATTTTGCAGGATCATCTTGGCCATTGATGCAATCCAGCATCTCTTCAAATTTCTCAACACTGAACGGATCAGCAGATTGCTCGTTCCAACCACTTCCAACAGTAGTGGATTGCTTACTATTTTTGGGGAAGCTCATAGGGAGACTCCTTTTGATTTAATTATATTTCGAAAAAGAGTCACAGAAATCCAGCATCTCTCAGATTGAAAGATCTGGACATTTGGGGCAGGAACAACGAGGCTTCAGATGCTAATTCAAAGCAAAGTCACTACCCTGTGACTCAAAAAAATGGTTAGGATCTGAAGGAGTGCTACCAACACTCTTTCAGATCCGCACTTCAACCTTCCAGCCTTAGCCTTCCAGCCGAAATTCACTCAATCAAATGACATGAGATAGCACTGATTATAACCCAGTGGTTCCTTCTTTTGGAAAAGAACTCCGCATAGCAATTCAAAGTTATAGTAATGAGGATCTGATTGTCTATCGTGAATGAGTATCTTCTGGATTTTTGCAGGCAATACAAAGCATTCCTGTGATCAAAATTCTTCTGGAAAGACAGGTCGAGTGCAAGGCAGTTAGTCGGCAAGTCGGCTCATTAAACCTTCACTGGCTCCATTTCTTCAGCTTTAGAGAACTTCTTGCGAGTATTCAAGATTGTCCAAACCGTCTTCGTAGACAAAGCACCACCACTCTTCGTTGTGAACCCCTCTGTATGAAGATCTTCTGAGATTCCTTTAATGGTGATTGCTTTGCCCTTACGTCTGCGTCTGGAAATTCGCTTCACTGCTGCTTCCAATTCTGGAAAGTTTTCGGTGACAGATTTTCTGCCTTCGACTTTCTCTCCAGTGAGTCGCTTCTTTCTCTGTCTCGCTGCCCTAAGCTTCAGAACCAGATTCTCCTTTTCGAATTCAGCCACCGCACCAAGTACCTGCCGGATCAACTTTCGAGTGGGATCCCCATCGAGAAAGAGATCCGGTGCGTTGACAGGAACGAGATGGATGCCTTTTTCATTCAGCATTCTAAATCCAATCTCTTGAACCATTAAGTCTCTAGCGAAGCGATCTGCTGATTCCACGAGTACCATCGAAATTTTCTCTTCTTCAGCGAAGAGAAGAAGTTCAGCCATCGCCTCCCGATCTTCAATGTTCTTCTTACCAGCTACGGCTGTGTCATAGAACTCGGAGATGATCTGAATCTTCTGTGATTTCGCATAAGCTTCGACTGCAGCACGCTGTCTTTTCTTCGAATCTTTGTCCTCTCCAACGTTTTGCGCAGAAGATGTTCGGTAGTATGCTATCGCTTCGTTCATCTTGCCTCCAAAAGTTGATCAAGATTTACAGGTTTAATATACTTCAATATTGCAAAATCACTGATCAATAACAAGACAAACTGATTCTTATTCTCAAGAATTAGAAATGAAATGGAGCAAAGCTTTTCCCGACTGATCGCAAAACAGCGTTGGTGAACTACACTCAGATTTCACTTCTGACTACATAAAAAAGTATTAATATTTAAATATTATGATATTATGCTTATATGATTCAATCACTCTTGGCTATGAGGGGGGGGGGGTGTTAATTGTTACTTATTTGTTACATATATTCAAGGGGGGCTATATTCAGAGAAGTTTTTCACCGAAGTTGAATTTGCATCTCTGGTGAATCAGTTCGGCTTAATCTCAGCAGCTAGTAACAACACTTCATATCTTGGAGGCTGGATGAAGCCACGCATAGGCTTCAGCACAGTCTCCTCTTGAACCAGAACTTTCACGCAGAATCTCACCTCGCAGTCATCATAGAACTTCTTCAGTTCTCTCATCTCATTATCATTGGCTTCCCAAGCCGTCTTGATCTGCAGAGGAGTGCCATACCTACTGGCTTCTTTCTGAAACCAGAGCCCTGCTGCTCTTTCACTTGGAAAAACGCAATCAGTGTAGTCACTGGCGAAGTCTTCAGTGGATACTGCTGTCACTGCATTCCTTGATAGAGATTCATGGAAATGAAAAAGGCAGGTTCCCAACCCATTGGGGGGTCAGGGATTCCTGCCGATTTCATTTCGGAAGATTTCTAATTATAGCACACGGCAGAGCTTCTTCCCAAATCGAGAAAGCTGCTTGGAATCTAGTCTAGCTGGTTATTGAATCTTGCTGCTGGAGTGCCTCTGAGAGGCGTCAGAATCGCTGCTATCGCTGGTTTGGCTGGGCTTGCTTGATTGGGAATCAAGCTGCGTATTGGCTAGAGAGGGAGGGATTTTTGAATTAATATATACTATCTCAAAAGCCTCTGTGCCTTGACTTCAGAAACCTAAAGTGGAAAAGTTCGTATACCATCTCAGTGGAAGGGCATTTGTAAGTATGTGCTTTCAGCAAATATTGTAAAAACAATTATCTTTGGGCGAGGAATGTAATGAAAAAGATTATTACAACGTTGCTTAGTCTGTTGTTGCTCGGATCAACTGTATTTGCTGAAAGAATCCCAGTCGAGGGATGGTTTAAAACTACTGGCGCCAAAAGGGGTGAGAAGTGGCGAGACTCTGGAATGAGAGTTCACTTCATAAGTTTCAAGCACCTTGGAGAAATTACAATTTATGGAGAGGGCTTTGGACTGAAAGGGAATGCTGAGATGGACTACAGTCTAAATATTTTTGACAAGCATCAGAACGGCAGAGTGATTGGTAATGTTCTGTACAAATCTGAAAAAAACGATTCGTCATACTTTCAAGGTCATGCAAGTTGTGATCTGACTGCAGGTTCAGCAACTTGTGTAATGTGGTTCAAGGGTTTTGGGGAATTTGATGGAAAAATAATGGAATTAACGCTAAATGAGAAAGATGCTGCAGCCTCAGAGGATGATCCTGATACTGGACCGAACTTGTACATACTAGAAGGTATCGTGATGAATGAACCAAATTTAGAATAAGTTTTAGAACTGTCACTTAATCTTTGAATGCAAATCACTGATAACACACTAGAATCATATGAAAAGAATTACCTTAAATCTGATTGCGTTAAGTTTATTTGCTTCACCAATTTTTGCTGACAGAATTCCTGTTGAGGGGTGGCTCAAATCTACTGGCATTGAGTTTGGTGAAAAATGGAAGGATTCAGGTAGGAGAACTCATTTTTTTTCTGCAAAAGGGACTGGCGAGGTGACGATTTACGGGGAAGGCTTTGGATTTAAGGGCAGAGCAGAAAGTGATTGGGCACTTTCCATTGCCGACAAGTATGTCAACGGTTCAATTGTTTCTCGTACCATTTGGACTTCTGAAAAAGATGCACTTTCTGGCTTCAAAGGCCACCAGAGATGTGAATTAACAGGTGGATCAACAACCTGTGTAATGTGGTTCAAAGGTTTTGGAGAATTCAAAGGAAAGATTCTTGAGCTCAATTTCAACGAAAAAGATGCCGTTGAAACTGATGAGAAAGAAGGCCCAAATTTGTACATATTAGAAGGAATTTTCATGGATGAACCAACAGGAGAGTAATCTGATGAATCAAACAATCTTTCAATAGCCTTAATTTACCACTCCTCACCAAGCATAAAGAGTTCGCATCAGGCTGAGCCAAGAATTGGTGATCGACCCCCACACTCTGCAGAAATTCTTCAACGCCAGAATAAAACCATAAGCATCTTGAAAAGAGGTCAAGGTCTCCTCAATTTGATTACTCCCACAAGCTTTGCATCACTGTCATTTGGTTCATCACCTTTTCCTCGATTTGATGCGTTTCGAGAAGTTCACTCAAGACGGGGAAAAAATCAGCACCTTCGATCCAGTGATGATGTAATCCCTCAGGATTGTCATAGATTTCATACAAATGAAATATGGTTTTGCCAGTGGTCTCTGGATATTTTCCCTTGCCCCACGCCATGTCATCATGCACATATTCAGGACTTTCAGATATTGAATAATGTATCAATTTTAAGGGTCTATCTTGGTAACTTTTCAATTGCATCCACTCCAAATGATCCCGCAGAAACTCTCTCATTGCCTCAGCAGCAAGTTTGTTTGGGCAAACCCAAGCAATTGCTACAGAGGCTTTTCCTTTAAGCGCATTTGCCATATTTCATTCTCCTTACGCTGAATGATTTGATTTCTGCGATGGTGTAGCTCACCAACTGCTTGCTGATTACTCGTAATCTTCCCATTTCCACTCCTGCCCTTCGCTGGGGTCATGGTCTAGTTCTTCCCCAACACTTTCTTGAGTAATAATTTTTCCATCTTTGTACGTTATAGTGGTTGTTCCTGACATAAAAATATCTGCTTCTCTGTACTTGGTATATCTTTCAATACGTAAAAAATCTTCACCTTCATCAACAGTCTTTGCAGGCGTAAGTATGAGGTGTTCAATCAGTGCTAAATACGCTTCTTTGTCTGCGGCAAGATTCACTTCAATACCTGTGATACTACCAACTGCCTTGTAATCAGGATGATAAATTTCATCTACTAATGAAAAATCTTTTTCTTTTGCCGCAAGTTTCCAAGCCATTTCAAATGCTTCAGTTCTAGTCATCTCGACTCCTTATGCTGGAATCCTTGTTTTGATTTCACTCACTACAAATCCTACCAGTGCTGGGCCAGACAGCTTCTGACCTTCCGCATCCCAAAGCACACTCTCCAGCACATCTGGTCTGCGCTCAATTTTACTGTGAATATTATCCAGTAGATACCCCATTGATCTTGGTTTAGCTCCCCATCTTCTCATCCAAAAAGCAAATGCTCCTTTGCTGACCTTGGATTGTAGCGCTAGATAGTCCACAAACTTCATATTCGGTAATACTTTGTCTGGAACAGTTAAATTGGATCTCTCAGCATTCTGCTGTGAGTTAACTTGTGCTCCAAAATGAGACACTAATAAAGAGTTGGTCTTTTTCGGCAGCAGCAGCACGAGCTTTCGATCTTGTTTCCAAGTTCCATCTGACTGCTTCTGTGGAGGCTGGGTCATTCGCTTCAACAGGCCCAACTCTTCTAGTCTCTCCAACCTGCGCTGTGCTGTCGCTCTGGAGCATTCCCACAGCTTGATCAGGTAATTATCAGCAAGTTTGAGTAGGAGTGATCTGCGAGTGAGGAAGATCTTGACCAGCGCTTCTACATCGAGGCGCAATCTGCGTGGCAGATCCTGCAGGTAGGTTTTCAGGTGGACGGAGCGTTT
>JACLAC010009043.1_pt1 | contig 17428 bp, 12 predicted proteins | sample 8027881 | NCBI WGS metagenome assembly JACLAC01 (sample SAMN15725517, study PRJNA655200) | protist metagenome | isolation source: fluorescence activated cell sorting (FACS) single amplified genomes of... | place: Spain: Blaines Bay Microbial Observatory, Mediterranean Sea | collected 2016-01-19
AAATACTACTATTAATATTAATATAGCCTAAGCCTGGCTATTCGCGAAGAATATTATAAATATTTATAAATATTTATAAATATTTATAAATACTAATATTAGTATTAACATTACGCTGCGCTGTTGTGTTGTGCTTATCAACTTTTGTGTTATAATATAAAATATTTTAATAGATATGTTATTGTGTTATATGTTCAGATGTTGTGTTAGATAGGGAGAGATTTAGAAAAAAAGAGATTTTATAATTTAAAATAATAGTTCCAAGTCTAAGTCTATAAGTAAGTAATTAATGTGTAAGTTTAAGTTCGAGAAAAGAGTCCAATCAAAAGAGTCATTCACTCTCATTCACAAAATCTAAATCATACATCAAACTAAAACTGTAAAGACTCTCACAATAAAGGTGTCACGTTTCACCCGCATATTCTTTGACCTATATTTTACTTTTGCTGCTGCAAAGGACAATGAAGAAACAGAGGCAATCGCGGCAGTTTCTTTTAGCAATAATAGCTGTGTTAGTTTCCATCTGTGTATTCCATCAATCAACAGTAGCTTATTCTTACTTCTCACGACCATCTGTAAATTGGATTAATTTACCTACAGCAACATTTAATAGAAGTAGTCATTTACCATCTGTACTTATTATTATTGGTACCAGGCCAGAAGCAATAAAAATGGCACCAATCGTGCATGAATTGATAAAACGCGGTAATTGGCCAACTGTTGCTGTTACTGGACAACATCCAGACTTGATAGCAATCTTTCTATCTGAATTAAAAGTTCAAGCACATATATATTTGACAAATGTATTTCAAAGAAATCAATCATTGGGTCAATTATCAGCACGTATAATTGAAGCGAGTACAATCATGTTTAGAAGCATACAACCAGATGTTGTACTCATTCAAGGTGATACAACAAGTGCATTTGCAGTTGCTTACAGTGCTTTTTTACAGCAGATACCAACCATCGGTCATGTGGAAGCTGGATTAAGGACGTATGACCTTTCATCACCCTTTCCTGAAGAAATGAATAGACAAGCAATTAGTAAAATGGCAAACGTACATTTTGCACCTACTTTGACAGCTGTCAAATGTTTGCAACGAGACAGCATTTCAACGGGTCGCATCCATCACACTGGAAACACAGCAATTGATAGTATACTACATGTTATAACATCAAATCAATTCAATCAAGAAAATATTGTTCAAGAATCAACTTTAATTTCGAATGAAGTCAAAAATATAATCTATAGAAGTGAAACAACACCATTTGGCGTTGGGAATGTAACAGCACCACGAATTATTTTATTAACGACACACCGGCGTGAAAATCACAATGGAGGGCATTCTAGAATATTTCAAGCCGCATTGGAACTGTGTAAAATATTTGATACATTACATTTTATTGTACCATTACATCCGAGTCCATCAGTTAGGACAGCTGCGTCCAATATTCTAGGAAACATTAATACTTCAAATACTGGCAATGGTAACAAGTCAAATCGTTGTGTGCATGTCATAGAACCAACTGGTTATTTTCTAACATCAATTTTACAAAAAAAAAGTTTAATAATTATGACAGATTCTGGTGGTATACAAGAAGAGGCAGCTGCGTTGCAAAAACCTGTTCTTGTACTAAGAGAAAAGACTGAAAGAGTAGAAGGTGTCAAGGCAGGAATTGCAAAGGTTTTGGGCTCTAAAAATGTTTCCTTTATTGTAGAGGAAACATCTAAATTATTGAACAATATTGATGGGTCATATGATCGGATGTCAAAAAAGACAGATTGTTATGGCAATGGAACAGCAGCAATACAAATTGTTAACATCTTGTTAAACAAAGGAAGAAGATAGGCGTCTGTTGCGAGCGTAACAAAGATATAGTTAGTCCCAAAAATTCACATCAAGACAAATCATCGTAACGCATTGCGCGATTATGAGTCATACTATATTTTTTCGTCTGGCGTAATAGATCATACAAAATGATATTCACGTATACTAATACAGTTTATTATGATGTCTGTGTGCTGATGTTTTAGTTTTGAAGTTTATAAGTTGGCAAAGTATTTATAAACCATGTCCGTTATGTGGCGGCTGCCATCTTCCTACAGTAAGTATAGCTTTTGTTGCTTCTGTTGTGCTACTACTTCGCCTGCCCCTAGAAGCAACCTTCGTTTCTCTTGATGGTTCATCTTGCTTTGTAGTTTGAAAGGTTTTAATTCTGAGAAATTAAAATTTTAATATTTAAGAAAAAAAAGGCAAAAAATGAAAAAATCGATCTTTCCAATAAGCTTTCCAGGGGCTTTCCATGCTTTACTAGTAGTTATAGATTTACATTTAGATTAATCGTTAATTTTGAAAAAATTATCAAATGTTTTGAAAGTGTTTGACTGAACGATACCATCAGGTACACGTACACCATCACCAGAGGAGGTATTATTTTAGAGGTTACACTATATTCAGGAGCACCACCTCCTTACGATATATCTCTATATATTTTTGGATCACCTTTTACGTTTCAGACTCTTTGATTACAGTGTTACTCTGGTACACATCATACCTGTAATACATCCTTATGGCGGCGTTCGCCGGAGAGGAAGAAATAACAATCCAATGCCAAACAATTGCCCAGAGTTTGTCCAATTTATCAAATGAAAACAACGATACCATATCTAAAGAAAGCTTGGAGCAATTCTTTTCACAATGTGCCTTGACGTTTGGTCAAGAATCTAATGGCAAAACTGAAGCAATAGACTTGATAGCAGTTCTCAAAGCAAAACAAATTGATACTTCAACATTTGATAATGATAATGTGTCGCGAGAAGATTTTATGGTATGGTTGAAGGAGCGTTTTGTTGAACATCCACATCATTTAGTGGACCTTGTAAATGTTGTCAACGACTTAATAAACAGTAAAAACAGAACAACAACCAATATTATTGCAAGTCATGGAGTCGATACAAATGCTGGCACAGATACATTAAAAGTGGAGCTGAAAGCAGCTAAAAAGTTAATTATTCAACTTCGGGAAGAAAAGGCCGCACTTCACGCAAAAGTCCAAGATGTTTCAAATCACCATGCTAGAGTATTAAAATCTGCGTTAACTGCTGCGAAAATAGAACGTACTAATGCTTTACACAATGGTTTAGGTGAACTACTTGAAAAAAACAAAAGGTAAATTCATACTTTTGTTTATTGAGATTATTGTGCTGTGTTTATGTCATTAAATAGAACGAAACTAATACGCTCTCTCTCTCTCTTCTCTTCTGGTCTCTTCTCTCCATTATATAGAAGTGCAATATTACTTGAGAAACGTGATGCACAAATTGTCAGATTGAAAAACCAGTTGAAAACAGTTAATCATCCACCACCAGTAGTTTCACCAGCAAAATCGAGAAGTAAACCACCAACTGGAAGAAGAAGAGGCATACCAGATTTTGATTCAACTCTTCACTCACCAAAGCGGGATATGTTAAATTGTTTTGGGTGTGAAGAAGAGGATATATTTATAAAACCTCCCTCAATGAGAAAGAGAAGAAGGCATGGGATGGAAATGATTGGTAAGAATGAAGATAAACAAAAAGTATCACCAGAATGGGAGACAGCACCTTTATCATGGATCATGCACATTCTGACACCAACGATGACGAATGTCGCAGAGATTGGACCTCAAGTTTTTTTAGACATTGCTTCGCAACAAATGAACCTAGTCATCGATTGTTTGGATACACAATTATTGGGTAAGAGCAGTGGTACTTCCATGGTTTTGATGAAACAGCAAAAGTCAGCATTCCTATACCATGCTACGGTCGCTCGAATTTTATTAATACACGGTTTAGATCGAGCAACAGAGATACACCAACGTATATTAAAAGCGAAAATAACCAATGAGATATCAATTATTTGTGATCAGTGCAATGAATTAAAGAGTGCAGTGGCTTATGGTGAAAGAGCAAGTCATTTATGGAAATCATTGGGATTACATGTTAGGTGTAGTTCACAACAGTGTCATGTATTAGCGATGTTGTGTGAAATGAACGATATTGACAAGGCAGAAGTTATGGCACACCGAATTGCATCCAATAAGCTGACAAAAGATACTGTTGCGGTCGAAGCAATGGGCTATTTAAATACAATCCGTGCTGCTATGAAGCAAAATATGAAGTTAAAAGTAAACAGAAGCAATGGTTGGCCATTTGCATGCGAATTAAGCCAGTAGTTATACAGTACTCAATTATTCAAAAGAATTTACATTTTTGTGAAACTTCGTGTGTACATGTCAACAGAAGCTTGAAATTACATGGTAAAATAATGATTTATGCCGCACTTGTAATCGTTCCAGCTCTTTGCCGAAACCACCTTGATGTGTCTTCACCAAAACATTCTTTTAAAATGCCACCGGTACATTGTTGCATTCTAAAATATCTTTCTATTACTTTTGGTGTTGTAAATATTCCAGTACATGAAAACAGTTTTCTTAAACATACAGGGCATAAATGTACCGGGCTTAAATCTTGTTGATCATTTGTGGCTGAACCATTCATACGACAATGAAAATATATACAATGTTTCATACCAAACATTTCACATATATGATGAATAATCATTTTGCAACTACGTTTTACTAAAACTTTTTGATCAGCTTGTAAACCAGGGTCAACTGCTAATGAGCTACGATCTCTTTTCGGGTCATAGCGATAAAAACTCATAACACTAGTACGATGATTTTCATTTGTTTTATTAGTAACATATTTTGATAATTTTTTCAATTTTTTTTGTTCAAATTTTTTTTGTTCGATTAAATTATCTTTTTCAATATCTAATATTTTACTTAATTCTTGTGCCGCTTTTTGTTTTTTTGGATACCCTTTCATCATTGCATTTCTTAATTTTGTAGCACACTTTCTTTGTCTGTCACGTACACTTTCCAATTTACGATCAATTCTTTCCAATAACTCAATCTGTTTTTGACATCCCATCGGATCGCACAAATCCCGTAATGTCAAGCCAATAATAACATACGCATTGTCAGCTCCATGCCAATCTTTGGTTAGTTTATGATGCAACTTACTCAGGACAATATCTGCATTCATTTGTTTAAGTTCACCTGGAATTGTCAATGGCTGGCCATTGTTCTTTTCAATTTGCTTTTTCTTTTGGGCACGATACTTGCGAACTTGGATTGGATCCTCCACATAAGGGAGTACAGTGTCATGAAGATCAATTCTATCGTCCAACAATAAGTCTGGTGTAAATTTCATGGGTGCGAGTAAGTGTACTTGCTGACCGTACAGAAAAGCTGATACCATTTCAGAAAGAGCATCGGACAATATTTCAGGAAAGTCGTAGCCAATTGGTATCAAGTACACGTGTGACTTGGAATTTCCCATTGGTATTCGTTTCTCTGTTTTGCAAAGTTTGAAGAGAGAGACAGAGACAGAGAGAGAGGGGAGAGAGAGAGACAGAGAGACAGAGAGAAAGAGAGTTTAGTCTCAAACAACATACACAACAAAAAGCGCCACAATTGACCTAATCAACACTTACTTAGTGTAGCGAGTGATCTCGCATGCATTATGGCTTCGTCTGATTTCTCCTCCTTTGATTGAAGTGGTTGTTGGGGTGCAGATCCACACTCTGGACAACTGTACGTATGAGAAGATATGTTTTTTTCAAAACAAACTTGACAAGACCAATTCAGTACTTTTCCAATACCATTCTTTTCCAACATCTTTGCTTCCTTCCTTTCTTGTTTAGCGTTTGCAATTTGTTCCCTCTTCCACAGCTGTTGGGGTGTTGGTTTATTCTTGGCGTGCAACGCTTGGTACTCTTTTCTCAACTCCTTAACAGTGGAACGTTTCACTTTGTAAGGCGAAGAACTCCCTTTTTTTGATTTCGTTGGTGACACATCCTTTCGTTCACCATTGTCTTCCACCAAGAGTGCATTCCACTCATCAAAAGTTTGTCCAGTTTCATTTTCTTCTGTACCATGTTTGGCTAAGTAGTCATCGTCCCAAGGTGCAGGACATTTACTGAAGTTATCTGAGTTACCATTTAAGACCTCCTTAAACTGTCTTGTTAACTGTGATGTATCACCAATAGCTGCCAAACATGCCTCACTACTTGGTGGAAGCCATTTTGGTGGCCCAGTTGCAGGTTCAACCATGTACAAAGCGTTCATACGAAGCTTCATCTGTTTCAAAGCAGTTGTCTCATTTACGACACTGTACATGCTCATTGTTTCTTTTCTCCAACCGTCTGGTTTTCCACAAGTTCTTTTCACTAGCTCTTATAGCATAACTTTCTTGGTTTACTTGATGCACTAGTTTTACTAGGTTTTCTAGGTTTACCTGCGTTACTTGTAATGTACTTTTGGATGACCCTGACCTGTGTATACCTGGTATACCAAGTCTTTCTTATAGGAACTATATATAACACTGTACCTCTGCGTTACTTGTGGTTTACGTTTGGATGACCCTGACCTGTGTACACCAAGAAACTATAACACTGTAAGTCAATAAGTGTACACACTTAAAAACTGAAAACCCTGAAATATTCAGATAGGGATTCGCAAAAACAAATGGTTGCTGATGATGTGATGGTGATGGTGTTTATTTATATTCTTTTGAGAACATTTTATAAATTTGTTTGAATAACTGTATTGTGGCTTTTTTAATTTTCCGTATATTTATACACAGGACTTGTTCGGCACTCCCTTCTCTACAGTATATATTTTACTCTTTTTTACTTTTTTTCCTCTTTTTTTTTCCTCTTGTTTTTTCGAATTTCCCCCTAACACTCACCCGAAAATTATCGTAACGGCTCTCTATTTGGCCTCCTTCCATTTAGCATTTGGCCTCCTTCCTCTTTTTCCTCTTTTTCCTCTTTTACCTCTTTTTTTGACTATGTGGTATCCTTTGACCACCAACAAAGAAGAACCAAGTATGGATGGAATGATCGATCGGACTAATAATATATAATCTAATGGTATGGTTCGTACAAGTGTACAAGTATAGTATGTCAAAACAACAACGTCAGAATAAGAGAAAGACTAATGAGACCCCATTAAAATTAGACTAAAATTATAAAAGTTGGATGTTGAAAATGTGAAGTTCTGGAAATCCGTGAGTGTCAAGTTCCAAGAGTTTCCTGTAGCGTAAAGTACTTCAAGATGAAAAATAAGGCGAGTATTTCTTCATTCGTTCATTCATTTCTCTTTTTTTTCACTTTTTTCTCGACCTCACATTCTTGCCACGCGCACCTCTTTCAACTTCGCTCACCCGTCGTTTTTTCTTTAATTGCAAGAAAAAGAATATTTTACGCCCCCCCTAGTTCCGGCACCGAATCTATCTCGTTTAACCCGCAACCACACCTACAATTATGGTACGTTTTATTGAATTGCTCGAACCTATGATGGCTTTTTTGCCAGAAGTAGCAGAACCTGATCGCAGAATTCCATTCCGGGAAAAGGTCTTATGGACTGTCATTGTTTTATTTATATTTTTAGTATGTAGTCAAATCCCTCTTTTTGGTGTACTACATTCAAACAATGCCGACCCATTTTACTGGGCCAGAGTCGTACTTGCGTCCAACCGTGGTACGCTGATGGAGTTGGGTATTTCCCCAATAATCACTTCCGGTATGATCATGCAGCTCCTTGCCGGTGCTAAAATTATTGACGTTGATCAATCTAACCCAGGTGATCGTACTTTGTTCCAAGGTGCCCAAAAACTTTTGGGTATTATTATAACTATTGGCGAAGCCGTAGCGTACGTTCTATCCGGTATGTACGGTGATGTCCGTGATATTGGTGGTGGTAAAGCTGTCCTTATTATTATTCAGCTTTTCTTTGCTGGACTTGTTGTCCTTGTTTTGGACGAACTTCTGCAAAAAGGTTATGGTCTTGGTTCTGGTATTTCTTTGTTTATTGCAACAACCATTTGCGAAAACATTATTTGGAAAGCATTTTCGCCACGTACAATTAACACTGGTAAAGGTACTGAATTTGAAGGTGCCGTTATTGCTCTCTTTCACTTGCTCATTACACGCAGTGATAAAATTCGCGCCCTTCGTGAAGCCTTTTACCGTCAAAACAACTTACCAAACTGTGTTAATTTAATGTCTACTGTTATTATCTTCCTATTGGTTAATTACTTACAAGGATTCAAAGTCAAGATTCCACTTCAACACAAACAAGCACGTGGACAGCAAAGCTATTACGATATTAAATTATTCTATAATGGAAATATGCCAATTATTTTACAGACCGCACTTGTCTCCAACTTGTACTTTATTTCTCAATTATTGTACAAAAGATATGCGGGTAATGTCATTGTCAACTTATTAGGTAGATGGGGTGAAACAGCAGGGCAGGGCTCCGGCTCCGTTCCAATTGGGGGTCTTGCTTACTACATTTCCGCACCACGTGGTCTTTCCGATATTGGAAATGATCCATTCCGCGCAATTTTCTACTGTATTTTCATTATGGGTTCATGCGCTGCCTTTTCACTCTTGTGGATTGATGTATCAGGTTCATCACCAATTGATGTTGCACGTCAACTTCAATCGCAAGGTATGTTTATTAAGGGACGCCGACAACAGTCTTTGAAAGAAACTCTTCGCCGCTGGATTCCAATTGCTGCCTCCTTTGGTGGTATGTGTGTTGGTGCCTTGACCATCTTTGCTGATTTCATGGGTGCTATCGGATCAGGTACTGGTATTTTGTTGGCTGTAACCATTATTTATCAATACTATGAAATTTTTGCCAGAGAACAGAAAGACGGTTTGGCTGGTTTCTTTAACCAAAAATAAACGCGGTGAATCCGCAGCCCTTCTTTTTATAATTTCTCTTTCCTCTTTATTTCATCGTTTCAAAAAAAAAAAAACAGTACCTCTTTCTCTCTTTAAACTATACTGAGAAAAAAGGGAAAAATACAGTCATATCTCTAATGATAACATTTTTAGGTGCAATTGATTTAGGATTGCTTCCATCCTGACAATTTCAGTAAAGTAACAAAGACAACTCAATTTCAAATTTCGTGTGGTCTAGTAAATATCTCCCGTGCAAGGCGTTTTGAGCGCCCACTTATGTAAATTATAACAAAGGTGAATTAATTTTTCCAGAAGTTAGGTCAAAATTCCCGCTTCCAATTGTGTGAGAGAACAAATTCATTCGATTACCCCCAACATTTTGCAATCATTATTATAGCAATTGTTTGCACGGCACTTGTTGCCTTTTTTTGCAGATTGCTACAAATAATGGTTAAAAATGTTTAGGCTCGTGGTGGTTGATTGTGGTCTGTGCTTTTATAGGATAGTTTGCGTCGGATGGAAAAGTTTATGTGAACGTCGAATTTGAAATGTTTTTTGTTGTAAATTGTTGTTGCATTGTACAAAATGTTATTTGAAGCTGCTTTTGACAGCTTTTTTTCCTTTTGAGAAGAAGTAAAAAATCAAAAAATAAAAAACTCGAACGAAATTTAAGACAAGAGAGAGAACCATATATAAACAATTGTTTGACAGCACTTGTAATCATCATAATAATCATAATAATAATATAAAAAGAATAATTTTGGGTCCTTTAAAATGATACATGTATTTTACGTGTTGTTCTCGTGCCCACCCCTTAGTTAAACATATATTAAACACCCAAGAGTTGAAACAGTGGCGGTGCAATCAACAAAATTATTGGTGGTACTTGTGCAAAACGACAAAACCGAAGAAACAATTTTTGCCATGTTGCTGCTGCTAAACTCTTTTCTATTGCACGTACAGCAAACCAAGCAAAAACTAAAAATGTAAGACCCACAAATAATCTACATAAACTCTGTGCCCAGCTTGTTGGTTTTACTAAACCTTGGTGATGGTAATCAAAGATTGGCTCGGCAAAACTTAAGCCAGCAAATACACCACACATTCCAACGTAATCAAAAAGTGGAACAAATTGTGGTTGCAAATCATCATTCTTTACCTTTGCCAAAAGAGACCATTTTTTTTTCGGTTGACCAAAACGTTTGACTGCTATCAAGTAAGTGAGAAATGTTACTGAAAGCATACCAGCTACTATTGCCATTCCAACCATAATAACATAAAATGTTGACATTTTTGAAGCTTCGTGTTCAAACATGGGATACACTGTAGTGTAATGATACATGCCAATTTGTCTACCTATGTAACCACCAATCAAAATATCGTGAGGATAGTGTGCACCATCAAAAACCCTTGAAATGGAGACCATAGAAGCGTAGCCATACATTAAAATCATTGGTACTGGATACCCTAATATTGTGTTTGTAATTGATTGCTGCGAGCCAACATGGTCCCACCAATAGTGAGCAAAAAATGTGAACAAACTCCAACTAAGCATTGCATGTGAACTTGGAAAAGAATATTCATGAGAAGTTGCTCGTACTTCCACTCTTGGGTCGTTCCATCCAGGGCGTGGCCTCCCGAATTGCCACTTAATTAATCCATTTAGCACTTCTACTATTGGTACTAGCCAAATACACGTTATACATGCCTTCACAGAAATAGTCCAACAAAGCAGACCAAAACCACAAACTAAACCTTCACCTGTACACGACAAGCCAAAGCAGGTCATCATTGTTTGCACTCCTGGAATACTTCTCGCTAATGATTGTAGTGGGATGTGAAAAAAATCTCGCTCAAATGCATCCATTTTATCCAAAAATGATGGGTCGTCATCCGAGAAGGAGTCTGCACGCTGTCTCTTATTCTGGTCTGTTTTGCTGTTTACACTGCGTGCTACACTCAGGAATGAGGATGATGTTTCCATCTTTTCTTGTATGCCTGATTATAAAGTGTAAGAGTGAATGAATGTAGGCACCTATAGGGCAATAGATTACTTCAAGTAACAGTATACCCAATTAATATCAATATACTGTTGTGAAGATTACGATAGGATCAAGGGATTAGGATATACCTCGTACCTCGTAGGAACCTAGGATAGGATAGGCAAGGCTTTTTATATCGAAGTAACTTTTTATTAAAAAATTTAAAAATGAGTGTACCAAAAAATTTAATAGGGGAGATAAGGGTGTAAAAATAAAACCCTGACCTGACCTGAATCCTATTTCAATTTTTAGGTGCTATTAATATTGTGTACGAGTCCCATAGGTATATTTAGGAGGTATGGATAATCGCGATTTGGAAATTATTTTTCTTCAAAAATTGACAACAGGATCGGGCGCGCAGTTTTTATTCATATATACAGACTTAACTAAATGGAATGGGAGCTCACAAGCCCACACCTTTGTTCCTATATACGAACCTCAAAAAAAACTGCGCGCCTCACTCGTTTTTCAATTTTGAATTTTTATTTCCCGACCTAGGAGAACTAGGAACTAGACCATGTTAATGATGTGTTAGTAGGAACTATTTGTACCTTTTCGATTTAATTTTCGATTTTATAAGTTTTCAAAAGTTGGGAGGATTAGGATGTGATCGAATCTTGATTTTGTGGGTTTTCAACATTTTTTTGACTTCGAACCACGGTTTTTACGGGTTCGAAGTCCAGTTAATATTCATTCCTATTATAAAAAATATAAAATAGAGGTTTTGGTGCTTTCTTTTCGTACTTGACACTTCCTCATGTTCTCGTCGTTACGATGAAACGATGAACGAACATATAAGACCGGACTGTTTACCGCATCATAATAAAACGCATCTATTCAACGGTGAGTACCAATGTTTCACTCACATCACGTCGATGACATTGGCCGTGTCCTTCTTCAAGCGCAAGAAGATATTGCTGCTTTGCGCGGCCGAATTGGGGAGGAGGGAACAACTTCCACCGATTTAGAAGCAGTATTATCAAGAGCTGAAGCCGATTTAAGGTCAAAGGCAGAGCTGGTACTTAGTGCTGTCACTCAAAACAATGCTGAAGCATTGGGACCAGTACCTTCCGACGATTACAATCAATTTTCACGCGACCAGCAAACTCCTAGCCCTTACAATCATTTTTATGGAGGGTATGACGAACACTACCGTGGTAATAGTGCTGAAAGTCCTGTTGATTATGCGGCTGCAAACGCAAGAGGTAGCAGCCAATATGGTGGTGGTAATGGTGGATACGAAGTATATCAGCAGCAGCCGCAAAAATATTCCAAACAATTTAGGAGGCAACCTAATTCAAGAACCAGAGAAAAGTTGGACGATGCGCGTGCATATGAATACATGAGAAATCCAACCAGTGTTGACGCTAGAAGATATTTAAGAGAAAAATTTGGGATACCATTTGAAAAAGTTGAAACACATCGAAGAGGTAGTAAACAGAAAAAGAAAAAGAGATTGTACAAGGGTCCGGTGACCAGACCGACAGGTGTTTTACCCGTTCAAAATCGTGTTGATCCAGCTGGTACGTTTGTTGTTGTCTATTGTTTTTATCATCACTGATTACTTGTTCAATCAATATTTTTCTAATTTATAAAATAATTTTCTGCATTTTTTTTTTCTTCTTGCAGCACCACCACCTGATATCAGTGAAAAAGATATTCAAGGTGGTATCATGAATTTAGTAAATCGTGGTTTTATCCCTCCCAATGTTGATTTGTCCGCTGCCTTTTCTCGTGGTGCTCCACCTGTTACGCAAGCACCTGTTAAATTGCATCAATTTCAAGATCAATTTGCACCAAAAATGCCATATGTAGTAAGTAAACCATTCTTACAATTATATACTGTCTTCTTTTTTCTTCTCCTGTATTAATGACGTTTTTTTCTTTTTCTTTTGCTTCACCAGGCGCCGTTTTTAAGTGATATTGCAAATATAAAATTGGATGTTGCACATGTAGTAAAAACAAGAGAGGAGTCAATATTAAGAGCAAAAAAAATACAACAAGAAATGGATGATGAAGAAAGACAAAAAAAATTAGACGCACAATTACTGCAACATACATCTACTACTTCCAGTACAAGCGGTAGTCAAGCATTTGCAAGTGCACTTGGATCCCTCGGTCCTGGCCCGTCTGGTACAGGTGGCTCAAAAATTAGTGGTATGGAAACAAAACAACAAATTGATAAAATTAGAGGTTACAATGAATTACTTGATCAATATTCACTCCATCAATTTATTATACGTCGCGGTAAAGTACTTGATATGACACCAGAATTTCAATCGTTTCAAAGAACGCACGTAGCAGACTGGGGACCTATTACAACAGTCATTAAACTGTTAGAAGAGTTGCTAACAAAATTTAGTGTACCTATGGCATATATTGATGGTCATAGTGTTATTAATTTAGCAGAAAGAGCTGAATTAGAAACACGTCCAACAGCAGAAGAATTATTAAACTGTATTGCAAACATTGATCAAGTTGGTTCTTTGATAAGAATTCCAGGAAGAAGGTTTACAAAAGATGAAGGTGGAAGAAATCGTGCAAGTTTAGTAATACAAACGTCCTGGAGAAGATTTTTATGTCGTAGAGAATATGTTGCATATCATATAGCAAACGAAGCAGCGGCAAAAATACAGCTTGGATGGAGGCAGGCACAACAGTATCAGGAAGCAAGACAAAAAATAAGGGATCAAAGAGATATTGATGATACAATATGGAAAGCATTAGTTACAAGATTACGGAGTAAATGGTCTGATTTAAAACGTAAAAGGCATGTTGTTATACATTTGCCATCAATGTCGAGAGAGGAACATCAAAGAGCTACTATACCACATTTACAATCCAGAATGAATTTACAAATGGTCCGATTGTGTAACACAATAGATCCACTGGTTGATGTAGTATATGTTGCACCAATGGACATACCAGATGATGTGAAACGGTATTATTCAAGATTATTGGAAGTGGGAGGTATTAAAGATCCAAATTTAAGATATAAAATTGTTGTACCAGAAAATGCGGAAAGATTTCCATCACATATATCATTAACAAGCTTGTTATTATATTCACCAAGATGTTTAAGAAAAATTAAAAGATATATCAAGGGAAGGGATGCTTACATTGTGCCAGATCAAGTAGGTCCAGAAGAACGTCGTTTAGCTGTTCTTCTTGGTATACCTATTCTGGCTCCTGAACCAAGTGTAAGCGCACAATACAGTTTAAAAAGTGGCGCCAAAAAATTATTTGCTAGTGCCGATGTTTCAACTGCACCTGGTGCTCATGATATCTATGAAGAACCAGAGTTAATTGGTGCATTGTCTAAATTAATAGCTGCTTACATAGATGTACCAAGGTGGATGATCAAATTGGATGATGAATATGGTGGAAGAGGAAATGCATTTTTTGATACAGATAGTTTAATTATTGTTAGAAGTTTGAGAGAAGCACATCGAAAACATACTTCGAAGGAACCAAATTATTGGGGTAGACCAGATGTACAAGAAGGTGCAAGAAATCAACTAACTAGAGAGTTGGATTCACGTTTGGTATCGTTGTTACAACTGAACAAGTTAGAATTGTATCCAAACGGCGTAAAAGATTTTCTTTTGGCAATGGGGAGATGTGGTGCGGTTGTAGAGGCAGTTCCAGGTGACGTACGTGGATCACCATCAGTCAATTTATTCATATCACCTGATGGTAATGTCCAAATGACAAGTACGCATGACCAGCTGTTCAGTTGCAATCCAAAAAATCCGTACATTTATCACGGCTGTACATTCCCTCAAAGAAGCGTACCACATGCAGCCATTCGAGGTGCTGCTTTGGCAGTTGGTGGGGAGATGTACAAGAAGGGCATTATTGGTCATGCAAATATTGATTTTGTTAGTTTTTATGATGATTACAATCAAAGGCAAAGACTATGGGCAGTTGATTTGAACATTGGTATGTCAAGAAGTCAAGTTGTCTTTACATTAACTGACTTTTTATTGAGAGGTTCTGTTGAGACTTCGTCTGGTGAATATTTGATTCAACCGATGGCAGTGGAAGAATTACCATCTGCACTTCTTGATGGTGGAAGTAGTATTGGTAGTGTTGGCGGCAGTAAAAGTGACATTGACGAAAGCACAATTTCAATGACTTCTGAGACGAGAAGTTATGTCGCACTTGATTGTATATACCACCCAAATTTGGGTGCAATGCAGTATGGTGCCTTTTTCAACTTGTGCAGGTTGCATGGTGTAAGTTTTCTCCTTTTTTGCTGTTAATTGTTGTTCTTGTACAAATGAATTTTTTACTAAATATTATTTTTCAAAAATATTATTGTATGAACAGGTTTCTTTTGATTTACAACAAAGAATGGGAACAGCTTTTATGTTGACTGATTCTTTAGTTGGTGGTATGTTAGGATTAATTGGTGTTGGAAAAGAAACAGAGGATGCATTGAAAAATGTTCATAAATCAATACGCTTTATTGAAACACAAGTTGGTAGTTTACATGAAAAAAGTGAATTTGATAGTGAAAAAAGCAACTTTGAGGAAATATCAAAATTGATCAAAAGAAAAGTGGAACAATTAAATCCAGAACAAAGAAGTAGACACTAAAACAGGTTTATTATTTGGCGATGGTGTTTTGGGGTTTTGTGTTTCAGGTAGTTGGTTGCTGATTTTTGTTCAGGTATTGGTCAGTAAACCATCACTTCAATAAAATGTCTCGATAATACATGTACACTCAAAACTCTATACTACAGTGAAATCGCATCAAAACATTCGGCTTTGTTGAGGTGATTGTCTATTTCCATCATTTTTCTTCAAACTCTCGGTGAATTCCACCTGTATTTTTCTATTTCTATTCAAACCTGATATTAATCTATCTGGTTTTGGATTTCTCATATGACGGTTCACTTTTTTTGGGGATGATTTTGGTTCTTGTGTATTCCATACAGAGTTAGAACCTTTACATGCTCTTGCCAATCCAGTCTTATGAGTAATATAATTTGCACCAAATTTTTTTGATGAAGTATCCAATTTTAAGGCTCGATGAAGATTCATGTTGTTTTTACTATTATTTTGACCAACAATCCGATTATGTTTATGACGTGGGATGCTATACTGTTGCTTTTGTTGATTCTTAACTTTGAACTCCCGTTTTCCTGTCACGCCATGTGTTGGTGTACGCAACCAATCTGATTCAAAACCCATTCCACGAACTTTTGGTGCAGCTTTTTGAAATTGTGACCCTGCGTAAGAGCTATCTGTATCAGTATCGCTGTCAGACTGAGGTAAAAATATTTTGTGACCCTTTTTGAGTACTTCTTGCCAACTCCCAGCAATACCACCGTCTTCAGAATTTGAACCACTAAACATGGTTTCATGTAACCTTTCATAATAACTTATATTATTTTGAGCTTTTGAATCTTTTGTGTTCCAAAAAAAATTATCCCCTCTCGTTGTAGGTGCTTGATGAACATTTGCTGCTAATGTTTCGCAATGACCAATTCTTTCCTGTTTATACTGTTCTGCCAAACGACGAGTTAACCAATCCGCATCCTCAGGTCCCCAAATATGATTTCCATTCTGTTTACGATATTCTGGTGATAATGTGTGAACTGCTTCATTTGTTTCTAACACTCTTTCATAAAGTTCAACTCGACTCTGATGTGTGCTGATTTCCGAGCCAGCTGAATTTTCAAAGAGTGAATTTAATGGACTACCTCTTCCACTGTTCAAATTTAATCCCATTCCACGTAAAGACGGATGAAGTTCAGGTTTATGACTCACACCACTTTCTTCCTGTCTTACAGATCGAACTTCATCAGTTTCCAAATAGTAGCCGGTTCCTAATACACCACTACGATGTAGATAACCCTTACGTAAGCCTTCATAAGCACCTGGTATAAAAGCAATACCCCTTTTGTTTTGAACTTCCGAAGCACTCTGAAATACTTTTAGAGTTGATCTTCTTGGTGTATGTTGCTTACACCATTCTGCATGTGATATAGAAGAAGTGCGAGGTGTTTTCTTCGACGAATAAGGAGATATACTTGACCAAGTGGGGCTGCCTTTTGTATCAGATGAAATGGAGAATTTACTACCTTTGCTGATTAAGCTTTTGTCTTTACTATCCTTTGTACTTTTAACCTCAACGTTTAAACCAGAGTGTGTTGGTTTTGGTGCGATGTCATTCAAAGGTGATTCTTTCGCATCAGAAGAAAAACTTGCTCCAATTGATGAAGTGGAATAGTTGTTCATGAATGATGTAGGTGCTGCTCTGTTCGGGCGACTTGATGGTGATGTTTTAACTGATTGGGTAGAAGTTGGTAGAGAAGTTATTGTTGCTGACTGAGTTGTTTTCGGTGGAAAAGTTGTTACTCTTGCTGTTTGTGGTGCAGCAGGAGATGACATAGCCATATTCAAATCCGTCTGATTTTTTGTAGTTTCATCGTTTGCAATTTTATCGGCAACAAAATCTAACGTTGGCCAACTTGCTGTATCTTCTGGTTCAATCATTGTTTTTGCCAATAATGTAGGTTAATATTAAACTTTTTTTCCTATTGTTCTACGACGTACAGTAGCTACTGTAGT
>JACLAC010025084.1_pt1 | contig 17427 bp, 6 predicted proteins | sample 8027881 | NCBI WGS metagenome assembly JACLAC01 (sample SAMN15725517, study PRJNA655200) | protist metagenome | isolation source: fluorescence activated cell sorting (FACS) single amplified genomes of... | place: Spain: Blaines Bay Microbial Observatory, Mediterranean Sea | collected 2016-01-19
TTATGGTGCGCGGTAAATTATAAAATTGATACTCGTAATATCATATGTCTATATATACGTATACGAAGTATTATTTTCTCTTATACTCATATCATATTATATTATATAAATTTCTTTTACTCCCGGAAATTAACATCTCAAATCATATATTATACGAGTATATGTTTTTTTTACCAAATATTTCGTATATTTTATACGCTTCGTATATTTTTTTTTATAAAATAAATGATATGGTTAAAATCTAAAGTTATATAATAATTTTTCGCATCCGGTGCTGAATACTAATGCTCAAAATACTCTATCTTAGAAATAATGGTCAATATTTTATATATATTTCTACATATTCTTAATACGAGGAGCATCGTACGTCGTGTAATATATTTTTCTTAGTCTACTGTTTTCTTTTTTTTATCTAATGTCTCGATCTTATGGACTACCTCTGGGTAGTTAATTTTTAGCTCATTCCATTCTGGTGTTTGTGAAACAACAGCATACATCTGCCTTGCAATATAAACACAACGGTTTAATAACTGATACGCTCGACAAGAACTTGCATGAGTTAACAAGGATACTACATTGTAGACATCGATAATATCATGACTACTTAACCAATCTTCCATAATCGTTTTCAAATGAGGAAAAAAATACATATCAGCAAGTCTAAGAATATTTATACAATACGATATGGTTTCATCGTTAATTGGCAATGCTCCTAAAACATTTTGCTTTTTCTCTCCATAAATATATTTAAGAAATAATTCAAGAGATTTTTCACCAACCCAATCATCTAAATGAATAGTTGTTCCGTTCCAATCATCTTTCGACGATGAAGCTAATGCCGTATGTTCAATGGAATCGCTTAACCCCCCAGAGAAAAAAGTCATAAATGCTTGCGATGCCATTCCAAGAATAAGCTTATGACAATAAAAATATCGAAAGTTATTATTAAATTCGTGCTTCATATCATGATTCTCTTCCCTTGATTTGTTTCTTTTAACTGCAAAACGTACATCGCTCAATTTTTTATTATTAAAAATAGACGATAAGTCCTTTTGAAAACTTTCCAATGGCCATTTACCTTTTACACTAACATGAGGCATTTTCAAATCTTCAATGGAGAGTGCTCCAAGTTCACGTAACAAATACAAGAAGCCAGATAGATGCATCGGAACAGGCATTGCTAGCTTTCCCATCTCGTCGTCTAAATCTACACAAATTTCTCTCGGTGCAACAAGTTTTCCATCATCTAATACTATAAACTTGCAGTTCATAAGGTGACTTCTTAACGATCCTTTATTGCAATAATTCTTATGATGAGCATCTGCTAAGATTGCCATACTAGACATGATACATGCTTGCATAGATTTAATTGTCTTTGCCTCTGTATCCACATTGTTATAGGCTTCGTAGGTAAGACGCCTCCAAAGAACTGAAACATTTACCAAATGTGAAATAACTTGTCCAAAACGAGGCGTGTGTTTGATTCCCATAGCTCTTAACAATTCTATAGGTGATCGATCAAAACATGGCGGCAAAATTCCAGCAGTGGCTGTCCAACAAGTCATTGCATCCACTCGTAATATAGCATCTGGTTGGTAAAATGGGATCATTTCTACTTTCAGGTCTATTTCATCCTCATATGCACCACCGTTTACATCATACCAATCCAAACTTTTACACAAAACTTGACCAACATCTACAGCTGAGCTATGTCGTCTTTGTTGGCTTGATTTTCCAGTGTGAAGAATTCCAACAATGCTTCCATCATCATTATAATCAATTGCATTTGTTGTTTCATCCTCAAGTAGCTGTTCAATTACTTGTCTCGTATATTTATGCCTACGATTAGATGATTTATGACTTTTACTTATATTAGTTTTTCTCTTCTTCGCAAGTGACCGTTCTAACTCTCTTAAAACACTTCCTTTTGGTTTTCTTGGTATTGAAGTGACTTTTGCGTTACTATAATACGGGAAAAAAGCTTTATTGATTTTATATGCGGGCACAAATTCAATTTGTTGTAATTGACTCCATTGTGCTACATTCCAGCCTAAAGCATTGAATTTATCGACAATATATTTACATAAATGCATTCCACCGTGTATGTTATTTTCAAGTGCGACAATTTTTGCTACTCGTAAAAAACTGTCAAATTTTGCTAAACTTGCACAACCTAACGATCTCAATGCTGACATAACGTCTTTATCGTTAAGATACTCTGGTGGCGGGAGTGCACTGGAAATCTTCTCTTCTACATTTTCATTATTCTCATCTATTATTTTCACATTGTTTTTGCTACTTCTTTTATCCACATCTGCTTCTGGTTTTAATAAAATGGAAACCAAAAGTTGGTCCGCGGGATCAACCACCTCACAAGGTCGTAATCTTGTTCCATCTTCGTACACTATGATACTTGCTTCGCTGAGGCGATAGATAAATTTTTGTAAATTATCGCGCTTTGCCAATTTATTTGCACCGACAACCTTCAATAATTCTAAGCAAACTCCTTTTGGCATACTATCGTTTAATCTTGAATGAAAAAAAGTAGATGTCATAAAATTTATTAATTCCGGTCGTGCATTATCCGTCATCATAAGCAAATATCGCGATGTTGCTTTAGCCAAAGATAGCAAGGTATTTCCATAAAGAGTTTCTAATAGACAATCCCATTTACTTGTATGAATCCATTCTTGATTCTTATGCGATGCATTATCATTTCCTGGGGTAATATAATAAGATGGAAAGTATCCATTCTTTTCATAATCGTAAGCAACTAATGGAACCATTTGTTTCCCACCGAGTATTGAAAATATAGGCAAACGTTTCAATAACATTCGAGATTGAGTGCTCATAGAACGTTTTGCTAACGAGAGTGCAAGCGAATCATTGTCAGCGCTATTTTCTTCTGCCAAATCTAGCATGCCATGCCATTTCAGCATTTCGTCTCTTAATTCTAGGCAATTATTCCATTCGGTTTCAGACATTCTTTCATTATTGTCGAGTCCAGGTATGTCTTGTAATGTTAATCCAAATGCAATCGACGATAAAAATCGCTGCAGCACAAAATTTGCAGTATTATGCTTGTGTACATCAAAAATTTCTAACAAAGAGCCAGTAATGCATGTTGATGATTTATCAATATACAAAGCACCCCACTTAGATAAAAGATCGTGATTGATTATTGATTTTTGCTCATTCTTACATATAGCTTTATCGGTTTTCATTAAAAGACTACGCAGTTTTCCATATTTATAAGACACGAAATATTTCCCGTCGTTACTACCGTTTAACAATATAGGTATTAATGGCCATGTATCTAAATTAAGACCTTTTTCAGTTATTAAACCTTGTAAATTATCAGTTGAATCAGATAGAAACTCCCATAAAAGTTTAATGCATTCCATGGTTTTAATTACATTAATTGCTGGTAAGGATGATGATAGTACAAATGGACCATCTGGATGAATTTTATATTCACTTGGTAATAAATGCGCATATGCATCCCCATTACTAGTAATATTATTTCTTGGTGAAGCATTTAAATTGCTCTTCTTCCTCAAATTCTTTTTTACATTTTGCTTTGCTTGTTTTCTCTTCTTCTTCATCTTCTTTGATAAATGTTTATCATCTTGAATACTACTTATCGAAATACTCGAACTATTATCAGGCATGATTCTAGCCAAATCATGACGTTGCATAAGTGCAACTTGATCAATCATACGAATATTTCCATGTCCTACTTCTACAACGTCGTCTTCATAAAGTGAAATCAATGGACGACTTTGCATTGCTTTTGGTAATATATTGCCAAGTCCTATTGATTGAATTAAGATTTGTGGTGTTAATTCTCTTACATTATATTTTTGCATTGTACCATCAAATTTTTTCATAATTACGCTGAACAATTTTTGTACATCTGGAATTGACTCAAAACATACAATTCGATGCGATTCTTCCACTAGTTTATAGTATTTAGGATCTGGTACGATAAAATAATTCTTGCTTTTGGTGCTCTTTCCATCATTTTTACTTTTATCTTTTTTTATTTTCTTTTTTTTATGATGCTTGTTGTTATTATCGTAGCTATCATTCACAACTAGATGTGAGTAATTGAATGTACCAAATCGTATTGTTTTTTTATTTTTATCCCGTTTACTCGGGCGTAATGGCAATATTTTTAAACCATTTAAAAATTTAAAACACATCGGTCCCTCCACGCATTGTGATTCAAGCTCTTTAATCTGTAGCTGATTCGCCTCTAGTTTAATGAAGTGCCTAGTTGTATCGTCAATCAATTGATCGTCAAACCATTTTACGTTCATAAAGTATTTTAACAATATTCGTACTACTGATAATGACATATCGACATGTTTAAACAACGATGATATCATTTGTGGAGTGGTAGTGTGAATGCGCTCAGGGACTACAGCTAATAAACCTATTTTTACAAATTCTGGAACTTGGCACAAACACAAAGTGGAAGATTCAACATCTTTTTCCATATCACTTTCTCCACCACTAGTTATGAAAATTTTACTACGTGCTAATGTTAAATGAAAATTTTCAACGGATTGATAATCTTGTGTTTCTTTAAATACGGCATCCATAATTTTCCCTACAAATATAGCTTTGTTTAACGATATCCAATGCGTAGTCGTCTGTCGTACATTTTTAGATTCGTTACCATTTTCCTGTTTCTTCTTCTTTTTATTCTTTTTTCCTTTACTTTTTTTTGCTTTTACAGAGCCTTCCATAATATCATCATTTTTCTTAGGTGTGGCAACATTTGTGAAAAAAATTGGTATGTTGTTACAAGCAATTTTCTTGATCATTTGCTCTGCTACGTTATAAAAAACTATAGATTGTTGTTGAACATGCGCTAATACTGGCCATGTCGTATCATAAAACGCTATACTTTGCTTTTGTACATTATGTAAGTCTTCTTTCCCATTTTCGCTATATAACGATGTGAGTAAACCACAAGCTTCACTATATAACGTAGGTATCAATTCTTCCAATAAATAATTATTCCAAGCACCTTTCCAACTTGCTTTTGATGTTTTACTTCTTTTATCTATATCATTGTTAGTCCATAAATTGCGTCTATCCGACGATAGTGCAAATGCAGCATTCACATGTACAGGTAAACCTGTAACGATTGGCAAAGGTAAGAAACAATATGCCCGGCCTTCAACTTTACGTTCAGTTGGAGTTAACCGTATAGCAATACCTCCCCATGGCACTTGATCGGCGCGTAATGCAGACACACGCGCAATTTCACTTGTATCAGCGCCACTATATATTAACCATTCTTCAAAAAGCTTTTCCGTCTTGTTATTATTATTATTATTATTATTACTTGTTGTTTTAAATTTCAATATATATTTAGCTCTATATTCATTTACATTTTCTATGTTGTTATTATCTTCATTATCATATGTTTTCAAAAAATCACTTATTGCACATCTAGGATTCTTATAAATGTCATCGTCGTTGCTAATTTTCTGTTCTACCTTGTTTTTCATCAAATTCTTACAATCAGTCAAGTTAGTTTCTTGTAATGTTTCAACATTGCCATTTTGATCAAGAATAGAAATGCTTATATTTTTTACATGTTTCAAAAATAATAACGCTTCAAGTGCATTTTCAGCAAAATTTTTCAACATTTCATAAGCTTCTTCTACTGTTGTGCTTTCATTCGATAATAACGATGATTTTCCTTGTTCCACCGTACGTAAAGGTAATCTAAATACAGTACCATTTTCTAAAACATTATTATTAATATTATCATTATTTCCAGTGTTATTGTCGTCCTGATTACAAAAAAAAGCTTTCGATGCTCCGTAAAATGGTATCACTGTGTTATTAAATTGGTTGTTGTTTTCTAAATCTTTCCATTTGGATCGCAATCCTAACACATTATTCGGAAGTGATTTTCCATGCGGGTCAAACATTACTAAATCATCTCCGCTAATAAACGAGACTAGATCAGTTAAATGAAAAGAAGCATTAAATCCCAACCCATAACTTCCAATGGAATCTTTATCTTTCTTTTTACCACTGTTACCGATGGAAATTAATGATTGAAAGTCTTTCTCAGTAAACTTTGCACTATTATAAATCAATAGAGATGGCACATTGTAATATTGATCTAATTCACTTGACAGTAGATTTGCAGTAGAATAATCGTTTCGATAATCTAAACAAATGCCAAAATGAGATGCCTTCGCATCGTCTGCATTTTGCAAAAATTCACGTAGTACAGTCACCCCAGGTGGATAATCATTCAATATATTATTAATTCTTGTTGTAAGTAATTCAGTTTGTTGAAATATTTCAAACACTTTATTTGACTTTTTTGTCTCCATAATGATGTTGTTGTTGTCCTTGTTGGTGTATTTGTTGTTTTGTTGTTGATACATATATTTGTTATGTCTTTTGTATGTTTTCCTGTGTAGATATAGTATATATTAACATAGTTGTCGAATGTGTGAATGAATAATATTAATAATAGTTCTTTGAACTTTTTTTTGCACACATCAGGCGGCATCAGGAGGTCATGGCTATGTATTTTTCAGGCGGAATTAGAATGCTGGAATGCCTGCCCTTAAAAGGCCTGGAATAATTGAAATATAATAATGTAAATGGTGCATGCCTTAGGTGGTTCCCAGGTTGCAAGCATATGTTTGAGCTTTCTTTTACTGTGTCTATGGTAATTCCTTTTTTGTTTTGTTTTCCCATTATAAATAGCACAAATTTTAAACTTTATCTTTCATTGTAGAAATGACCCCCGGTGCAGCCATCTAAGTCCACAAAATTAAGGGATAGGTCTTTTGTTTTAATTCCCTAATTATTTAAGGATCTTCTTTACAAATAGTAACAAATAAGTTGTAAAAACCTTAGTATACTAAAAAACATGCCTAGCAGTTAAAATAATAAAAAATAAATTAAAATAATAATATTTTTTAATTGATAGTTATGGTTTTTAGTATACTAATATATTTAAACATATAATAATGTAAATATAGTTTATTATTTATACTTAAGTAATGTATGTCCAAAGAATAATATAATTTTAAAATAATGTAATTTGACACATAAATATCAAGTACAAAAATATCACTAAAATTGATATATTATTTATGAAACAGATATAACAAAATACTTAAATGGAAAATGATGATATTTTATCGGATGATTTTCATCAAAAAAACACATAAATTTTTTTATCATGAGACGGGTCACTCGATTCCAAATTTACAATTTGAGAAATTTTAACATTTTAAATTTAAGCTTAATTTTAAGCTTAAATTTATAAAATAAGCTAATTTAAGCTAATACTATTTACATACTAAATAAATTTTAGCAATAATTTAAGCAATTAAGCTTATTTAGCTAATGCTATTCCCATAGTAGGTTAAACTTTTGAGCATGGGAACCCTCTTAGGGCATGAACTGTGGTAATCTGGATGCTGTGGCGGGAAGCACGGAATTGATGAGAAAAAATGCTGAGCAACCAGAATGCTGCACGAATAATATTATACTATTAATAGAGCTACTACGGTAATACTATAATATTAATAATACATCGTAATAATTCAAAAATATTTTATCCATATAAAATACATTATTATATATTCAACAAATGTCTTGAAAATATATAGAGAGAGATACTTATATTGAAATTTAAAATAGATTAAAACAATACAGTATATAAACACAATAAACATAGTGTGCAAATATTAATTTATTAATTATTAAAAGGATGTCGACAAATGTTGTTGAAAACGCAGCAAAGCGTGCTAAAAATTTCAGCAACGAAGTGTTGAAAATTAAAAGAATGAGTGAAAATGCATTTATACCAAAACGTGGCTCACCTTTATCAGCTGGTTATGACTTATGTTCCGCATATGAAGTTGTTATACCAGCAAGAGGCAAAGGTTTGGTCAAAACTGACCTAGCTATGAATATTCCTGTCACTTGCTATGGTAGAATTGCGCCAAGGTCAGGTTTGGCATGGAAAAAACACATTGATGTCGGCGCTGGTGTTATTGATGCGGATTATCGTGGAAATGTTGGAGTTGTTTTATTTAACCATGGGGAAGAAGATTTACAAGTTAAACGAGGTGACAGAATTGCACAATTAATTTTGGAAAAAATTTCATATGCAGATATAGTTGAAGTAGACGATTTGGATGCAACTGCACGCGGTGATGGTGGTTTTGGTTCCACTGGTGTTTCTACAACAACCCAATAATTAATTAAAGTGATAAATTGTGATTTTTTTGAAAATAATAATATCCCTATCAATAATGTTTTCCAATGATATTTAATAATATAAATATATATGCATTTATATTTTAATGATAATATATATATTAGGTCGGTAGATATTAACACCCTCAGTTTACTGTATTCTTTTGGAGAGTACGGAATTAAGAATTAATCATGAGTAAATGTAAGATATTATGAGGCTAATGCATTGGGTAGAGTTCAGAGTATTTTTTTATATGATCGTAGCCAAACATCCATACATACAATTGGTTGGATGCTGGTAACAGATTGAGAGATGTGAGGTGAAAGTGTGTGTAGAAAGTATGATAAAAAACAAAGTACGAGAGTAATAAATTATTCGTAAAAAAAATAATATATTTTAGATTTTATATTTTGTTAAATGAAAATCAACTTTCCCAGTATCACCATTTTTGTATATTTGATATTGTATTTGGTTGTTTCCGTTGTCCGCCATCGTTGTTATGACAACAGCATGTTCCACCAGTGCTATAATATGACAACATCAAATAATAGACGACTATGAAATCAACAAAGGCTCTCATTCATTCATTATCAATGGAAAAACGAATTAATGCATTATTGGCATCATATTAATCTGTAGATGTTGGTGGAGGTGGTGGCGGCGGCGTAGTATCAAATGTTGGTGGAGGTGGCGGCGGCGTCGTATCAAATGTCGGTGGAGGTGGCGGCAGCGTCGTATCAAATGTTGGTGGAGGTGGCGGCGACATCGTATCAAATGTTGGAGGAGGTGGCGGCGGCTTCGTATCAAATGTTGGTGGTGGTGGGGCTTCTAAATATATAGACGAAAATCGTGGAGGTGGCATCCTTTCTCCAGGATTAGTAGAAGACTGATCATCCTCATCGCTATATAACTCTTCAATCACTTGAGATAATTGTGTTGCATTTCTATTGACAACACTCATTCTAGCATTCATCACACTATTCCTTTTAAAGTTTTTGCTGCCTTTACCAGTTATGCCAGTTATACTATTTGCTAAAATAGAAGAATCCATTTCACTACTCTCTTCTGTAACTTCAGATTCATCATCGCTACCAAAATCTTCACCAAAATGTTCTCTACGTAACGTACTGCTCATTCTACGATTGTGGCTTTCAAATTCCAGTATTGTGGCATCTTCATATTCCCTTCCAACTCTATATACTTCTAGCACATCGATTACAAACGGTGATTGTCCAGCTAAAAAGGTTTCCCGAACATCTTTTGGCAATGCAAATCCATAAGAATGTTCCAATGACGAGGTACAATAACGCATATCATCTGATATAACCAGATCTCCTGTACCATATTGTATAAGATCCTCCTCTCCACGAATTGCATCGCTTCCATAGGTTCCATCACTATGTGGTTTCTGCCAACCATCTGGCACTTTACGACCATGGTATGGAATTTTTAAACCATGAGTTATTGAGAATAAAAACGAATCGCTATCGCCGCTGTAAGTGCCATCATCTGTCATCATTCCAGATGCATATGCGCCAAATATAAATTCACCAGAACGACAAATGATTATACTAGATTTACAATCTGCATCACGCAACAATGCTTGCACATTCACAATGTGTTGTTTACCGCCATGAACACGTCCAACATATTTTACACTTGGAAACGAATCATCTCCGACTGTTGGTATGGACCAAAACAAATCTTCATGCTGTTCGACTGGTAAGATTTTGCTTCGTAGAAAAACAGCTTCTCGTGGAAGATTGTCCGGATCCCTTGTTTGGTGGCGACGACGGCGACGGCGACTTTCCACAGATAGCCTGAAGCGTTTAAATCTTTTCGAAACAATTTGACAACGCCGATATATTGCCGTAGTCTCATATGGTTTAAGCTCATGGGTTGGTTTTCGTGGTGGTGATTCTTGCATTTTGACATCGCGTAAATTAGCTGGTGATTGTACTCGCTCTTCTTTATTTTCCTCTTCTGTCTTATCATCTCCATCGTCGCTACCCATATAAATTTCTTCCCCTTTCATATTATTTGCCCACAAAACATCTAAAATTGCAAGACCAGGCGCTTTTTGACCAATTTGCTGCAACTTCTCTCTCACTTGATATGTCTCTATGGGATTCGGTGTTAATTGATACTGATCAAATTTCGATTGAAACAAAGATTGATCTACTGGTATTGCTATGTTTGTTATATTATCATTTCTTTCTTTTTCTTTCGTCATTTTAGTGACTGATGAAAATGTTCCAGTTGTACTTGTTCCAGTTTCTGTTTCTTCCTTTTCTTCATCATCACCATCATCATAATCTTCTTTGACACTTTCTTCTTCTTTATTAGCATTATCAATAGGATTTTTTGATGTTGTTGCACCAATATGCATCGTTGGAATTGATAATATAACTCCAGGCTTATCACCAGGATAGAACACATTTCCAATTGTTGTATTTTTAACATTATCATGACGAAGTTCTGGTTGAAATGCATTTGTGTTTGTATTAAGTCGTTTTGCCATTGTCTTATATTTTGTAGAAAGACTTGAAGAACCTTTAGTACTAGGATCAATAGACATACCGCCTTGTTTTAATATTTGATCTATTTTCATCTTTTTATGTATATTAGAGGCTTTTACAGCTATTATTTTATTTGTATTGTGTAGTTTAGCTGCAGGTTTTTTACTTTGTTTTTTTTTTTTAGATTCTTTCCCCTCTTCTTCCTCAGCAACAAAACGTTGTGGTTTTTTTCTAATTCGTTTGGTATTTTGAACTGGCCAATCATCTAATCTATTCGAAATACCGGACATGTTCGATCGTTTTTCTCTCTTTTTTCCTCCTCTCTGTGTATGTATATATTGTTAGAATCTTTGACTGAATGTAATGTTTGTCTTTTGTTATCTTTGGTGTTTTAATTTGTGATATATGTATGTATGTTTGTATCTTATCTATTAATATAGGTCGTTTGATGTAGAACCACGCACATTTAGCGATTATTGTTGATTTATATTATTTTTTGCGATGTTAATGTGCGCGATGGTAATCCAGTAATCCGATCTTTGGTAATGTTAATATTTTGCCGATGTGTTCTCACATCACACCTGCGGATCCAATAGTATATCTATGCTATTTTTTAGATTTTTCTAGATTTGCATTTCTAGATTTCTATATCTTGTTATATTTATGATTGATAGACACAGAGAAGTAAGAAAAGGTGTGCCCAAGGTTATACAGTGCTATTTTCTATTTTATTACAGTATTATAGTATTGGATGATGTACATATAGGAGCTTGTCGTCCTCGTATACCACCAGTAGGGTACACGTATATAATAGTCTAATAACAATCATAGTGCTAAGATTATTAAGATCTTCTCCTCCTCTGCGTTTTTTTATTATGAGCTGTTGTTGTTTTTGCCACCAGTTTGCTGGTTTGCACTTTTCGTTTTTGTATTTCGTATAGCAACTATACCAAAAAAATATTAATAGTGGACTAAAATAATCTATTAGTCTATTATTCTTCTAGAATTAATTAGTTAAAAGTAATATACAACAACAAATAAAGATATCATTTAATTCCAAAAACTTAAAGTTATAAATTATCCAAAAAACATATAAACAATGGCTGATGAAAAAGAGACTGGTGTAACGTCACTTGACAATAATTTATCCTTGCACTTATTTTCAAAAGATATATTGTTATCATATCATAACTATTTAAAATGGAAAGATATGTATAATTTTATACAAACATCAAACGTTGCATTGGGATATTTTAATGATTTAAATTTATGGAGAAAATCTTTGCGTAGAAAGTTATTGATAGAATCAATTCCACAATATTTAAATTGGCCATTAAGAAGTAAATCAGAAATGATTGCAATACAAAAGAAAAAATCCGTACTATTAAAAAAATATCCTGGATACAAAAAATATATAAAAAAATTACAAACAGACGAAGATGAAGTTGCTGGATTATATGAAATGTTTGGCCATAAAAAAGTAGGATGGCGCATTGATGTACAGCCAGATCCATTTGATTTAATTCATAATAATGATCCTAGTGGCTATAATTTATCAAAAAGCAGCTTGATGAAACTCACGCCATTGTTGCAAGCTAAAGTAACATTTTATTATGCAAAAGGTATTAAAGATTATGAAAATAGAAAATTTGAAGACTCTTTAAAAGCATTAAATATAGCTTTAGAAATAGCGCCAAAGCATGATTTAATACTTTGTAGATTAGGCGATACATCGTATGCTTTGAGGTTAAAAGCTGAAGAGCTTGTCTCCGAAGATGAGGTTAAAAGTTATTATGAAGCAGCTTTGGAAATGAATCCATCCTCTTCAAGTGCATATAACGGACTAGCTCTTTTTTCAAAATCAAAATCAAGATTTACTATTGGTGGTCGAAATCCAAATGAAGGCGTACCATTTTCCATAAGTTTCAATCGATTATCCTTTCAAAGAGCTGCTTTGCTATTAGACCCATTCAATACGTATACCATTGTAAATTATTTCACGGCAATTAAAAACCCGTATGATATATTATATAAAAGGACTGCAGGTGGTACGGAAAAGTTGGTTTTTATTTATTCTCTTGTAATGCAAGCATTAAAATTGGCAGTAAGTTGGAATCCAAATTTATTTTATGCACGTTTATCAATTGCTGATATGTTATCCCATAGTCGTCAATATGAAGGTGCATTAAAAGTATTGAAAGAACAACCTAATTGGGAAAACGTTGATGACTATAGTCGTCGGGTGAATGTAATTGAAGGATTAATAGTAAGATTGGGGTTGGAAACATTGAATACGAGAAGATAAATAAATGAAAAAAGGAGTGCAGTCGTCTATATCTATTTGATCAACCATTATTCATATTCACTTATAAACTAAATTTTAAAAAAGGTATAAATAGTTATCCTTCTATATTATGACGTATACCAATAGTATAAAGCTAGCTGGGCTAGCTCCCTACCACACTGGTGGTAGTGTTATTATATACTCACAATACTACGCACCTGGTAATCCTGGTAATAATATAATAATCATCTTCCTCGTCGGTCTTAAAACTTCTAAAAACCAACCATTTTTTTAATAATTATTACAAACACACATACAGATAGAGTCTACATTCACATACACAAAGAGATAGAAATCTATTTGGTAGAAATATTATAACAACATTATTGTATATATATGTATATATAGAATATATTCATAGGTATATTTAATCAACATTATGAACCGAATAGATCCACTTCATTGTAAAAGACTAATTCATTTCTTACAAAAGGAAAATACGCCATTACAAAATAAATATATATGTCCAAGATGTATGTGTAGAAAATTAATTATTGAATCTAGTAATTGTATTTATTTAACAAAAGAAAATGAAATTGTTACTAAATTAAATGATATCTTCAATGATGTAAACGATGGAAAACATAATTTATTAACTGAACAAGATCATGCAAAGTCAAATTGTGTATTATGTTTGGGTATATTACAAGATAAATTTTTACTCCCATTTGCAGAAAAAGTATCTAAAGTACTTGAAGCTTCAGGGTTTGATTACAGTGATGCAATAGGCGAAAATATGCAAACAAATACTTCTTTGCCTTCAGCACTATACATTCGTGAATACAAATTTTGGCAATTGTTTTACAAAGATGTAAATTTAAATGATCCATCTTCTGCAATTCAAGCACAGTCATTTAAATCCTATTCTAGTGAACGAGATAAAATGTTTGTTGGTATTAGGTTTATTTTACGAAAATTTATAATTGAGAAATTAATGATATTAAACCGCAATGCAAACAACAGCAATAATAATAATAATAATAATAATAATGTTGAATATTGGAAACAGAAATTTAATGATAATTTTGTGATTCGCCATCAACATGTCGACATGGACATTGATATGTTATCATCCTTGAATACCAACGATAGTATTCATGAAGAAATGTTAAAGCAATCGAATGAAGATCGCGCAATCAAGCCTTTAAATGATTTAAGTATTAGAATAACTATCAATTATAAATCTAACTTCTATGAAGTTGAAGAATTTTGTAAAAAAATATGCTCAGTCCTTGGAACGAAAATTATTTATGATACCTGTAATAATAATGATAATAGCGACAAGCATGAAAGCGGTAGTGATAATCATAAAAAAAATAGTAGAAAATATAAACGCCAACGTATTTCAAAAAATAATAAAGGCAAACGTATAATAGCTACGGGCGAAGTTATACGTTTAATAGATAATTTTGTAAAAAATAAATTCTTAAAGAAAGGAAATGGTAAGAATAATGATGATTCATCATCTTCATCGGTAACAACAACGACAACAACAACAACGACGATAGTATCAGGAGCATCGAAATTTATCGATAAAATAATTTTTCCCAATGTTAATTTTCCAATGGAATTATCTGCAAGCAATAATAATAACAACAGTAATATGATTGTTGAGAAACCAGCAAAGAAACAAGATGAAATGGTAAAAATTCATATAGAGCGAGAAACAATATATTTAAAAGGCAATTATTTAAAACATTTAAGAGGTTTGCCACAATCGCCATGGACGATTAATGGTGTACGTAAAGGTATATCATCTGTCCAAGAATACTTAGCAGAAAATATTATAAAGCTATACGAACCAAAATCATATAAATTTCATTCATCTGGACGCGAAGATATTGATGTCCGAATGCTCGGTAATGGCAGACCATATGCATTGGAGTTAATAAATTGTAAAATGTGTCCTATTAAAATGAGCAAGTATTTATCTGTAATAGAGAATTTAACAAATGAGACATATGATGCTATTGAATCAAATGGTTTGACATGGTGTACAGAAAGTGATCCGTATGTATCGTTAGAAGCAAATTGTGAAGACAAAAATAAAACGTATGCATGTGTATGTTGTGTCTCCAAACCAGTATCAGCAAAAGAATTGGTTGAAAAATTAGATTCAATATGTGTAAAACCAATACCAATTATACAAAAAACACCAATACGAGTATTACATCGAAGGCCTAACTTAGACCGTACACGACATATTTATTCTATGAAAACAGAATGGTTGAATAAACATTTTTTCATATTGACACTAATTGCAGAGGCTGGTACGTACATAAAAGAATTCGTGCACTCAGACTTTGGCCGCACAAGACCAAACGTAGGTGAATTATTGGGCAAAGATGTAGATGCAGATATTTTACAATTAGATGTTATGAGTGTGAACTTTAACAATAAGAAAGAGTAAATATTTCAATATGAAAAACTATTTTTACGCTTTCTTTGCTTTTAAATTTTTTAAATATTCCGTATACTTCACATCAGTTCCATGCAATTTATCCAACAAGCCAATATTACCATAATTCGTAGTGAACTTTTGATGATGAAAATCATGAAAAGATGGTTGATGATCATGTGCCATCCATGGCCAATCATAACCACAATGATGAGTCTGTGTTCCTAAAACAGCAAATGTGACCCATACGATTAACGTATAAATATGTGAATTCATAATGAATATACCGACAAATAATGGTAATACATTTGATAATAACATTTCAATTGGATGGCAATATGATGCTACTAGACCTACAGGTGCTGTGAATTCATGATGCTGTTTATGTATCCATGTATAAAAAGGTTTTTGATGCAATAATCGATGTCCATAATAAAATAGAACTTCATCAAACAACACTGCTACCAATATATCACGTGCTATTTCAAACGGAGTTGGTAAAATATTTGTAACTCTGATAACTTCCCAATGATACAATGCATATGCAGTTGGCCAAATGACAAAAAGTTGACCTGAAAGTACATTCAATACAACTTTTTTAATTAATGGATAATCCCATGTCGTTAGCTTCACATCTTTCTTTGTTGATTTTTTTAAATATGTATTTTTTTGTATTTTAAATTTCATAAGTTGCGATGGATAAAATAAAAAGTCCAACAATAATAAAAATAACCCATTTATCCAATACGTCACAATACAAATTAATGGCAGTAATACTACCATGACTTGAAAATATGTCAAATTATCCACAATAGATGCCCACATTTCTTGTGGAAAATATAACATAAAATAAGCAAGGAATATAGCTGGTGGCGCAGGCCCAGATGCCCCTAAAGTTAATAGAAGGAATAATACTGGTCCATAAATTGGTTCATATGGCATTATATTTTCCTTTGCAAAATCAGCAATTATGGAAGTGCTATTGTAATCCATTATTTGTTGATAGTGTTACGTACGTGTATGCGTATATATAGTTATTGATAAATATTGAATCAGAATATTTCCTGTATATGTATATATATATGTTAATACATATAATTGGTTGACATGATACAGTATGTTGCACGCGTGCCTAATACTTACAGTATATATATTCAGTCGTTATAATCACACACACACACACTCAAACAACAAATTTCTGGCTGTATAATATAGATGTGTTCAGTACTGTAGCTAGAATACAACCAAGTACAGTGGAGCCACCTATTATAGGTACGTAAATACAGAAAGCACGAAATACTGCATAGTGTGTTGTGATGATGATGAGATGCTGTAAATCTGTTGTGGTGGAGTTATGCTTGAAATAAATCTGAATGTAATATAATAGTGCAATAGCACGTACCAGCATACACAAATGGAAACCTCGTGCCACGAATTGCTCATCGAATAGTGCTGGGCATGCCCAGCATGCCCAGCCCAGCCAGCATGCCATATAATAATAGATCCAATCATATGTAGTACACTGTACACTAGTATCTCCCTATGAAATGGATATACTTCATGCTATTAACCTATTATTACACGAACAAAGAATGAATAAATGAATTTTCGTGTACAACCATCAACAACAAATAACACTAATAACAATAAGGATCGAGCGCCAAATATATAGAATAGAATATATACATAAATGTCATCTATATCAATAAACAATATATATAATACATATATATATATATATATATAATAACAGAGGTATCATACTAAGAAGATTTTGTAACAAAGATGGCTTCGTTATTAATGAAAAAATTTACACGCAATGTGTTTAAAGCACAGACACAACAAGTACGTTTATTATCATCTGCTGGGGAGTTAAAAGTGGATTTGCCAAAAAAAGCAAATATTCACC
>JACLAC010012336.1_pt1 | contig 17423 bp, 20 predicted proteins | sample 8027881 | NCBI WGS metagenome assembly JACLAC01 (sample SAMN15725517, study PRJNA655200) | protist metagenome | isolation source: fluorescence activated cell sorting (FACS) single amplified genomes of... | place: Spain: Blaines Bay Microbial Observatory, Mediterranean Sea | collected 2016-01-19
AAAGAAAATGAAGAGATCTACAAGGCCCAGCAAGTAACAATTCAGGAGATTGATCGCAAGCAACTGGAGGAGACCAGCAAGAATTCAACATTGAGGGATCTGTTTGATACGCTGAAGCGAGACACCATTCGACAAGTAGAAATGAATGAGGTGAGCGTCACTAGAAATGGCCAAACTACAACGGTTGATTCTGTGAAAGTTGAAACTCTTGGCGAAGGTAAGGTTTTTGGCATCCAGGCTGAGGGGATTCGGTCAAAAGACGGCGAAAGTGAAATCGCCATTGCCTCAGTAAATGTAGATGAGGTTGAAGTCGATAGTGAAGACCAACTAACCCTGAATCAATTAAAACTCGGTAGAGTTCAGGTCAAGGAAGGAGGAGGTGACCTGACCATTGAGGATGTCTCAATTGATCAGGTTCGCAATCAACAGGCGAACAACTTCAGCATGAAACAACTCAACCTGCAGAATTTTGAAAATATTGAAAAGCTGAGTATCGAAAGTGCTGAAGCTCGGAACATTCCCTTAGTAACCTTGCTGGAGAATGAGATCGACTTACTACAGCGACTGCTGGGTGGAACGTTTGAAGGACTGCAGCTTCGTAATTTGTTTGTTCAGCCTGAAAATGAAGTTGCCAAGCAAGTACGGGAGATTGATCTCGAACAACTAGATTTTGGTACAACCGAAAATGGGTATCGCTACGTTCGAAACCTAAAACTGAACATCTTGGGGATTGTTATCAACCTCAGTGATTTTCCAGAAGATTTTGCAGAACAAGCCCGTAATTTTACGGAATCAGATGAAATCGGGATAAACCTCTTCCTTGATATCACGGGTAGTCATGAGCAGCAGGATTACGAATTGGGCATCGGTGTGGGATTAGAACAGATGGCTGACCTGCACTTGGAGGGTCATTTTTCTAACGTTCCAATCGAGATCTTTGAATTTGAGAAGTACGATGACAGTGATTTGGAGAGTATCCTTTCAGAAAAATGGACTAAGATCGGAGTAATAAAGTTGTTAGCCAGATACGATGAGCGTGGTTTCCTAGAGTACTCGATGGGTAAATTCAGCACAGAGTCAGGTTTCTCAAAAGCTACGATTGCTCGTCAGGTCAGTCAACAGTTTGAAAACACAGCGACTCGCTATAACCTCAGCGGCTCAGAGGAAATGGCCAGTGATTTGGAAAAATTTGTTTTGGAACCGAAGACTCTCCTTATTGAATTCTTACCAGAAGCTCCCCTCAACTTTGAAGAAATCGCAATGTTGGCTTTGCTGAACCCCAGCCAACTCCAGCAGAAGTCGAATTTCTCTCTCCAATCCACTCCAGAATAAACCGAGTGTCCTAACTACCTTGATAATTCCATCAATTCAGTTTGTCGGATTTGGTGGAATTTCACTCTGCTCGTTCACATCTGGTGTCATTGACTTGGAAAGTAACCAGAATACTTCCTTAGTCTCTCACCGAATCCAACTCACTGCTGGCCCACTAAGAGGGGCAAATTCATTTCAGGAATCCTTGATAGACAGTGCAACCGAAGACTCTGCACATTCGGCAACATTGAGAGCGTGATCAATAAGTTCGCGAGCTTGGGCCTTGGAGCCTTTCAGAGCCTGTTGGACTCTTTGGGGTGTCAGATGTTCTACAAACTCTTTGAGTGTGATTTCCTCTGGCTTTTTACCAATCTCTTTTTGTAGTAGACGAAAGAGGTTGCGGGCACTGCTTTGTCCTTGATTGTAGGCTGCCACGGCAAGTACCCGCTGTACTTCGGGCCTTGGCTTCCAAACAGACTTGCCATAGCGCCATTTGGACTGCAGGTAGTGTCGGAACAGTAGTGTGGAAAGGAGAATGTTGGTCTCAATATGAAAGATATTTCCCGGTTCTCCAGCATAGATTTCCTCTAGGGCTAGGACATAATGAGCATGAATCGGAGCATATGTAAGGGACAGAGATCTACCTTGCCGAAGTCGGTTCAGTCTACGACGTATTTGTGAGGTCTTTGAAGCATAAGGCAGTTGTTCCTCCTTTAACCTCTTCTGCACTTCTGGTAGGAGTAAGCTGGCTGAACGGGTGGGAACTACCATCTTTGGAGGCAGACTGAGATTTTGTGGTAGTTGTACCTGGTATCCTAACTCTGTGAGAATCCCCTGCCATGTAGGATCAGCATAGCGTTGCTGCAAATGATGTAATGCAGCGTTCAGTCGATTTTGCTCCTCAGTGTCTTCACGCAGTAATTCAATCTGCTTGATGGCGATGCCTGTTAATTGACCAAGACCCCTTGCTCCACTTGCACTTACAGCCTTGTAGTCCAATCGAGATTCTTTGAAGAACAAACAGAAAATGGTTGGGTAAGATACTTCAAGAAAGAAAGCACTGGCTTGGATCGCGCTCAGCGTCCGGACTAGTGATAGCTCTGGGAATCCGTATTCGGACTGAGCAAGGAATCTCTGTAGATTTTCTTGAAACCAGTAGCTACTCAAAAAATAGTCGTATAGTTGGGTCTGGTTTCGTTGTCCTGGCAGAGCTTCTGTCCCCCAATGATAGTGCCAGCGTGCCAGCGATTCCTGAAGAAGCAAATAGTTCGCAAAGCGTTCAACCGCAGGTTTAGTTGGTTGGTCTAGTAGTAATATCGGAGTGAGGGAACTTGACTGACGAGCCAGGTTCAATAAGCGCGTGGGAGTGTAGGCGGAAGGTTGCTGAAAGTGCTCAAGGGAAAGTGGTCGAGAAGGGCGCACAGGTGAGCCAAAATTCCCAGAAAAATATGGCTCGGGTAGTTGATATATTGTGAAATAGTCAAAGAGTTGACCTTTTTTAAGGGAGAGCAGCGATTGAGGCCAGAGCAGCATTACCAATACACTGACCATCAGAATTCTTGACATCAACTGCTTCCCTAATTTTTAGAACAAGGACATCTGCTGCACCTCTCGTTTTGGAGCCTGCTGTCCCCAAGTAACAGATACAGTTTTGATTCCACTCCGGGAGTCATAGAGCAGCTCACCATGCTCCAAGGCGTAGAGATGAAGATCACGAGTTACCTCGACATCGACCTTACAATATTCGATGATTTTATCTAACTTATCTTCACGATACCACTTGAGCGCTTGTAATCCATCAGCTGATTTACCAGCTCCCAGTGTGGGTCGGGCGAGTGACTCTAATTTTAGGCGGTGCCCAAGTAATTTTTTTAGTTCAGTCAGCATATCCAGGTTGGGCAAGCCAGCCAGTTCCGTCCGTAATCTTGTCCGCTGTTCCTGCTGGCCTGAACATTCACCGGCCAAGACGCGGTAGTCGAATTCCACGTGGTTGAAGCCCACGATCAAATCAGCCTTACGGCAGTGTTCCAATAGTTGTGGCCCTTGATAATCTAAGTATACATGGTGTTGTTCATCGAAGCTGTCCCAGATTACCCCGACAGACATTCCCATGTCTTCAATGTTGCTCCAGCCACCAACTTCCTCGGCTGCGCGCTTTGTTTCCAGGTCAAAATACAGGATCCGTTCCATCGTTCCCCAGTGCAGGAAAGACACAAATGATTGATTACTACGAATTGTTGCAAGTGGAGCCGACGGCTTCAACCGAGGAAGTTCGCAAGGCATTCCGATGGCTCGCAAAGCAATATCACCCGGATTTGCAGCAACACAAATCTGAGGAGAACCAGCGAGAAGCACAGCGCCGCTTCGTGCAACTAACTCAAGCCTACGAGACCTTGAGTCATTCAGCAAAACGTCAAGCCTATGACCTACGGTGGCGGAGAGCCACTGAGCAGGCACAACGCTCCCAAAGACACCAAAAAGCCTCCACAAACACAAGTTCTTCACAGAATCAGAAGCGATCCTATGAGCGCCCAAGGGAGGATTTCACGGATTTTGCTGAAACGTCGCTGGAAGATTTACTGAAAGATGTGGAAGGATTGCTCAAACAATTCGGTGTTCAGCGAACTGATCCTTTGGAACTCCTGCTGGAGTGGGCTCGTCGGATCTATCACGAGGTGATAGAAGCCTGGCATGAAGAGAACTCCTCTGCTCATCCTACTTCAGGCACAGAGCAATCTTGGTCGGGTGGGGAAACTCGCAGACCCAAAGAAAAAAAAACTCAGGCCCATGATGATCCACGGGCAGATATCGAAGCCGAATTGGCACGTCTTAAGCGCTATCAGCGTACGAATCGCCAGCAGACCAGTCGTCAAACAGCAGAAACGGATGTTCATGATGAATTGGAGCGCCTCAAGCGCAAATACCGTCCCTGAAATCCCCTATGGAGAGATAGAATGTCCGCCAGCCTGACTGCTTCTCGAATTGCAGTCCTGATTCCTTGCCTTAACGAAGAAGTGACAATCAGCAAGGTAGTTCAGGATTTTCGAAAGGAATTGCCGCAAGCTACCATCTATGTCTTCGATAACAACAGCACAGATCGTACAGCTGAGCTTGCTACAGTGGAAGGGGCGGTTGTTATTCCAGAGCGTAAGCGCGGCAAGGGCCATGTCATCGCCGCAATGTTCCGCAAGGTTGAGGCGGATTACTACGTGATGGTTGATGGAGACGACACATATTCTGCGGCGCATGTTCAGGCTTTGCTGCAGCCGCTACTGGATGGAGAAGCCGACATGACTGTGGCTACTCGCTTGAACGAGTATGAAGAAGAATCATTCCGCCCACTCCATGTCTTTGGCAATAATTTAGTTCGTAGTCTGGTCAACTGGATCTTTAGCAGTAATCTGGAAGACATCATGTCCGGTTACCGAGGTTTCAGTCGGGAACTGGTGCAGAATCTACCCGTATTGGCCAGTGGTTTTGAAGTAGAAACAGAAATGACAATTCGAGTGCTGGATTATGGGTACACAATTCAGGAAGTGACAGTACCCTACCGAGAACGCCCAGAAGGTTCGTTCTCTAAGCTGAATACTTTTCGAGATGGCTTTCGGGTGTTGTATCAGATCGCCAGTATCTCCAGATCCTACAAGCCTATCTTGTTTTTTGGGGTACTAGCCTTATTTTTTGGTCTGATCGGTTTGATTGCAGGTGGAGAAGTGATTGTTGACTATGCGGTGGATGGCTATGTGAACAAGGTTCCAACAGCGATTCTAGCTGTGGGTTGTATGCTCCTCTGTTTTGGTAGCATTGGCATTGGTGCGATCCTCGATACACTCAATGCCCGTTTCCGTGAAGTACTGCGTTTGTTACAGCGCAAATGAGCTAGTTTCTGGCGCACGTGTTGCTTAGAAGGTCCACGTGTATGCTAGGCGAAATCCGGTAGGATCGACCAAGGCGATAGGTCCAACAGGTAATTCATTTTGAACTCCTTGTGGCCGTGGTGCAGCAGGATTCCAGACTGAGCGAGAACCAATCAGAGCTCCAATCAAGCCACCAACAACGGTGCTGGTACCAATCGTACGGAACTGCTCACGACTGGTTCCTGGACGTAGAAAAGTGAACCAGCCCCCAAGCATCAGGCCTGTTCCAGCGCCATAGGCAACGTTGCCAACGAGATTACGACGCTCACTGTCAGCAATTTGCCGCTGTGCCAGCAAGTCAAAGCGTAAAGCACTTTCGGAGTCGTCAGAAAATGTGCCTTCATCGAGGTATTGTTCATCTTGCTGGACAGGCCCTTCAAAAGGGTCACCTTCTGGAATGGGCTCCGTCATAAGAGGATCTTCCATGGTTGGCTCCAACTCAAAATCCTGCTGCAATAGCGGATCGTTGGCTGTATCCTGATAGGGATCATTGAAAAATGCCTCTTCGTCGGCAGACCGAAATTCACCAAATAGGTCTTGCTGGGCCATTGCTGACCGAGGATTGAACATAAGCAGCAGCAGGCAAAGCCAAATGGAAAGGTGTGAACGCATGCCGGATTCCTGAACAGCAGTGTTTGGAAGATGTTGCCTTGAAATGGATGCAAAACCCATTCACTCTCTGCACCAGACACAACCGGGTTCTGCTGGAAAACTCCAGCCTTTTGAAGAATATTGAGAACATGGATACGCTTATGCGACGTTTTTGGCCGGCGGTGCTGCTATTGATCTTCAGCCTTGGGACCCCCAAAATCCAGGCTCAGGAAACAGGTCCCCTGCTGATGCAACAGGAACTGGGTTATACTTTAGCTGGTACAGTGGCGGGTGTTGGACTGGGAGTTCTTGTCTGGTTCATGGATCCACTTAATCCAGATGTGACACTGCGCGATACTACAGTGGACGGACTAATTGTCGGTACACTCCTCGGTTCCATGTTCGGTTTTTATATACTGCAAAATGCATTGGTGGAACCCCGTACCAATTCACTGCCCAGTGGTCTTGAAGATCTGCTAGGACAATCAAAGAGAGATCAATTGCCCAGCCCGGTTGCCCACACTGGCCTGACCATTCCCATGACTTGGAAGTTTTAAGGAGGCCTCCCATGAGCAAGTGCACCCGAGTGATCGCAATCTTTTTGCTACTTGCCTGCCTGTCCCAGCCAGTTGCCTGGGCTCAGCAGGCTCAAGAAGGTCCTGGCATTGAAAACTTTTTGGATGGAGCAAATGGTGGCCGTGGCCCTGTAATGCAGTCAGTCTTCTGGAACACTCTGTATGGTTCTCTCTGGGGAGCTGCGATCGGAGTTTCATATCATTTTCTCTCTGGAGCTGCATTTCGGGAATCGATTTCGGGAAGTATGACTATCGGGGGTTTGATGGGATATGGTCTTGGACTCTATCTAGTCATCAATGGCATCAGTTTTAACCAAAATCTGATGCCAGTGCTGCCAAAGCCAAATTTTGGCCCACCAACCGATACTCAGACTCAAGTACAGAACGAAGACCCCATAGATCCCTTAGCTTTTTGGGCGGCTCCTTCAGAAGACGGCCAATCATGGCATGCTGGTCTACAATTGCGTTTCTGAAAGGCTTACGCTGAGTTCCAATGACCGGATCACGTGTCCGAGCGCTACTATTGGCCCACTGGCAAGAATTCTTGCTATTACTACTACTGGGTCCCCTTGCCTTGTATTTTGCTCTCTCCAATTCCACCTCTGAATCACTGCCATTGCTGCCCTTGCCGGAGAGTCAGGTGCTACAATTGGAGCAGATTACTCTGCAGGATTATCAAAAAGACTTCAAACGTTGGACCTTAACAGGTCTTCGAGCTTTGATGGCTGAGGATAGTTCGATCATGAATGTGGAGCAACCTCGATTGCGCCTGCATCCTAATCCTGAAACAATACCATTCACAGACACGCTAGTACGTGCTGACGAAGCATTGATCGACTGGCGTCGGCAGTTGGTAGAAATTCGTGGTGAGGTCGAGGTGGAACGCGATAGCAAATTATATTTGCAGGCAGAGCGTGCTATATACGATTTGCAGACAGAAGTACTGCGGATGCCAGGAGCAGTACAAATGACCTGGCAGGATAGCGATGTCGATGGTTCAGATTTGCGCTACGAACTGAAGACTGGATTGATCGAACTCCGTGGTGTGCATTATCAGCGTTGATTGATTTTCCAGTTTCAGTATGAGTTTGAAGCAGGAAGAGAGGCTTTTTCGTAATTCTGGAATGCAGGCTAAAGAAGGTGATGAGTGATTTTTACAGTTCACAGGAACTTGGACAGCTAGCACAACGGGGAGTCCAGATTCTGTTACCGGAGCAAACTGCGATCCGTCGGGATGTGAATCTTCAGCAATTAGAGTCGGGGGCTGTGCTACATCCAGGTACTCGTTTACAGGGTCAGTCCACTCGAGTACGGACAGGAGCTGAGATCGGCCCTGGAGGCTTTGTGGTCTTGGAAGATAGTGTGATTGGCCCAGGTGCAACAGTTGGTGCTCAAGGACCGGTTTCGTTGAGGCAAAGCTGGGTCGGACCTCAAACGATACTTGGCATGGGTGTTGCCGAAGAAGCTGTTTTTCTTGGAAGAGAACACGCTGGAGCACCTCCAACCGCAGGTGTAGGATTTCGGATTCGCAAGGGAAGTCTCTACGAAGAAGGTGCTTGTTCGGGTCAACATACTGACACTAAGATGACCCTGCTTATGCCGTGGGTGACGCTGGGGAGCAACATCAACTTCTGTGATGTACTGCTCGCTGGAGGAACCGGTGATCTACCAGGTCAATTCAGTGAGGTTGGTAGTGGGACAATCCATTTCAACTTTACCATTCGAGGTGACAAGGCAACGGCCTCCTTACTGGGAAATGTCTGTGAAGGCGTTTTCCTGCGTTCAGAGCGTCTTTTTATCGGAGGAAATTGTAGTTTGTTGGGTCCACTATTAGCGGAGTTTGGAGCCTTTTCAGCAGCAGGAGTGCGTCTTCCTAGACAGTTAGCTTCTGGCCTAAACCTGGGTACTCCTCATTTGTCCGGACACAAGAACTATGATCCTCGTTGTTTCCCAAATTTACGTTGGATTGTGTCAACTCAACTGCAATTCTTTGGTGAATTGGTTGCTCTTTTTCATTGGTACGATCAAGTTCGCGTTCGGATAGCAATAGATACTTTTGTAGAGAGCCTCTATCGCCAAGGCCAGTACATCGTGCAACGCAACCTGGAAGAACGGATTGCACAACTGCAGCTGCTGACAGAACTGGTAGCGGAGAATCAATCACACAGTGAGCGGGTTTTGCCAGAAACTAAGCTAAAAGATCAGCGTGCTTGGTTACAGGGTTGGGCTCAACGAAAAGAGCAATTACAAAGCTACGCTTCCATCCCAAATTTGGCACCTGAGATTTTGCTCCGAGAGTTGGTAGATGCTGAAGGAACCTACACGAGAAGAATTCAGCAACTATCCCCAGCAACTGTAGAGGTAGGACAGCAATGGCTTGAGGGCATCACAAAACCATTTTTTGAAGGAGAACTGGGATGAAACATCCAGCAAGCAAGTGGCTCTTGGCCACTGGCGCATTGTTTGGAACTCTTGCTGTCCTAAGTGGTTCGATGGGATCTCACCTGCTGCGCACTCAATTAGAGGAATTCAACAGCACTGCGAATTTTACATTGGCCTCAAACTATCTTTTCTACCACGCAGGAGGCTTGCTCTTCGCAGGCTTGCTCTTGGAGCGTTTGGAACGTCGAGGATTTTTGTACATGGGAATCTTTTTCATAGTGGGTAGCTTTCTTTTCTGTGGAAGCCTTTTTACCTACAGCTTAACAGGTTTGCGTGGAGTGACCGCTATGGCTCCAATTGGTGGAGTGAACTTGATTCTTGGATGGATGACAATGGTAGTGACCTGCGTACGTCTGCCTTCTTCCAAAAAACACTAAATGGAGGATGCCTATGCACCTGCAATGGCTCTCCAGAAGTCTTCCACAAAAGAGCCAGATTATAAATATTGCTTAGCTGCTGGTTGGATTGTCTTTTCTTCCACACACAAGCCTATCGACTGCTCAGGAACTTTGCTGGAAACTGTACAAGGGGAGTCCGCTGGCGTTGGAAGGCTTGATTTTTTTGAAAGAGATCCTTCAACAGTTGGTTCAAGAATATGCTGAGTCTCCACCAACACCCTGCAGTTATGCTGAGATTCCTGAAAAGCTAATCGATGGTCGTCGTGAAACTGTCCGTCTAGAATTGCTATTCGAACTGCTCCTGCGTGAGCAAGGCTTGACGGCGATTCGCAAGCAACGTGAAGGGCTCATTCTACCTGACCAGCAGGTCTGGCGAGAACGCCCCTTCCGAAAAAAATTCTGAGCCCTATTCCATTGTCAGAACTGCTTGTTGACTTGGCAGATCGGGGAAAAGCTCCCCTGCGCTATGATGGTGAATCCCTACCGCCAACCCTCAAGATTAGAGAAAATCTTCGACTTGATTTAGTAGCCCAGGCCTTTGAACAGCTGACTTCTCGTTATAATGCCGAAAAGAGCAACGATGAGGACACACATCTGATTATTTGGCAGGCGCGTGAGCCAGAGGACCTGCTAGCGATTTCTCTTGCACTTGCTCCGGCTGATGCCACAGCGGATTTTTTGGAGCAACTTTCCTAGTACCCGTACTTCAGTAACTTTCAACATCACAAGTCCTTGATTTCTGTTGTTGAAAGGCCGGCTTTGTGAACTGAGGCGTCTTGAACAGTTGGTACAGAAATTTTGCTAGGCCTAGCAAGTGAAGGAAGAGCCTATTGAATCAAATGTGAGAATCATTACAATAGAATCTTTGGTTGCCAGAGAAGAAATTCCAGAACCAGAACAGCTGCCAACTACTGCAGCGACGGTACTGGAATGGCTCTCTGACGATGTGCTCAAGCAATAGCTGGAGAGTCTCCGTTCTGGGCTAGCTGTGTTGCAGGAAGTCGATATGTTTTTTTGTGAGGCAGGCCAACACCCAATTTCGCTCTGGATAAAAGTGCCAGCTGACGGCATTGCCGTTGCTAAGTGCCACTCTTGAAAAACTTAAGCAGACTACTGCAAAATAAATGGCTGGAAAGCCCTTGGTACCACAGGTGGCAGTCTCCAAGATGCTGATAAGACCGAAACAGAAATTCAGGCGTTTTACGCTACGCTGCTTATATGCAGGTTCTCAGACGATCACAGTAGATAGACAGCAAATTACGTTACCCAGCACGGAAGACCAACTGCAGGCGTTTTTTTAGCAAAATCCTGATTTCGCAGAGACTTAACCCCAACCGTTGATCTTGCTAGATCACCAGAACAATGCCTTACTGATTCGAGGAACTGAAGCACAGCTAAAGCTGGTGGAAAAACCGGTAGTGTTGTGGGATCAGCTGATCCCCTAGATTCGTATCGAAGCACATATTTTTGAAATTACAGAGGGGATTTTTCGGGAACTAGGGTTATGCTGGTGAGGCACTGGTATCTCCTACGCGCTTTGGAAGCTCTAGACTTTGGCCTGAGTTTAACAGCTGGCCCTTTTGATACCAGTTGTGGTGTCTGCATTGACACGATGCTGCGCATGCTACAAGAGCAGAGAGAAGGTCGGGTGCTCTCAAGTTCCGTCGTGGTGCCCCTGAATTTTCTTGAGGCTGAGATGGGCAGCGGCTCACTGCTGAGTATTCTCTTGGTAAGTAGTACTAACGCAAAATTATAGCAGATTCAGACTAGTGGAATATTAATGGTTAAACCACGTTGGATTGAACCTGTGACTCTAGTCAGGATGGTCCGGTGCAGGTCAGTATTCACGCAGAAACAATCACAATGCTGTAGGACAATGCGATTGATGGTATTCACCAGCAATAGCCAGAGAGGCAGAAGTTTCTTGATGGTCTTTAATGGTCAACACATTTTGATGGGAGGCATGATTCGCCAGCAGAGCTCTAACCTTACGCAGGGAGTCCCTTTGTCTCAGGATCTGCCGTTGCTAGGCCCACTCTTTGGACTGAGGGATGGTCAACAAGTGTTTGATCATGTGCTGGTCTTTGTCATTCTTACACTTCTGGACGATATAGCTCTTTTGAGCCTACCCAGCTTGCCAGAGTTGATACTAGAATGAGCTAGTGAATTGCTGGAACTCTGAGATTTCTGAAGCGTACTGAGAAATTCAGATATTGCAGCAGATGCCTTGGCTAGGGTATGAATGATAGAACTTTTTCGTAACCAAGAACTCCTCTTGCACAATCATCCATGGCTGAGCAACTCTTCGATTCTGAAGTCTATCTAGCCCGCAAGCGTCGAGAGCGAATCTTGAGCTGGGGTTCGATGATTCTTGGGTCACTGATCTTATTGGATAGTGGAGCCCCCATCCCTTTCCCCTTGGTTGGTCTCCCCTCGATTCTGGTCGGTGGATCCTTGTTCGGCTTTGGGTACTACCAATATGGCATCTATCGTCAGTTACCATTGCATGAGGCTGTCCAATTAGCACGTAGTCAAAGCGGAGAGTTGAGCCGAACCGATTTATTTCTTCAGTTGCGTCTGACTGCCAAGCAAACCGACGAAATCTTGCACGAATTAGTAAGCGCAGGACTGCTGGAACCAGTCAGTCCTGACCTGCCAGCTGAACAGGAGATGCGCTACCGGTTACTCAAGTAAGATGCTTCCAAAACTATCCACTCCTTGGCTTTGGCGCAATCCGTTGCTCCGCGCCGCTCTGACCGCTCTTGCGTTTGTCTATGAAGCTTTGCTGTTGCTGCGTCTATGGATGTATCGGAATGGATTGATCACAACCTTTCGTCCTCCTGTGCCAGTGATTGCTGTAGGAAATCTGACAGTAGGAGGTGCTGGCAAGACTCCAGTCATCGAAATGCTCATGCGTTCCCTGCAACAGCAAAGAAGGATTGTGATTCTCAGTCGGGGTTATGGAAGGCATTCCAAAGCGACCCTCCAACGTTTCTGTTCAGCGGATGCCCCCTGGCTACTGAGCCCAAAATTGTTAGGTGATGAACCGACCTGGCTGGCTCAACATCATCCCGAGGTGCCAGTCTATGTGGGATCTTCCCGAATTCGTAATGCGCGTTGGGCTTTGCTCTGTGATCAACCTGATCTGATTCTGTTGGATGATGCCTATCAACATCTGGCTGTAGCAAGGGATCTCAACCTACTGCTGATTGATGCAGAGCGAGGCCTCGGCAATCGCCAACTTCTTCCATTGGGTGAGTTGCGTGAGCCTGAGCAGCACTGGAATCGAGCTGATGCGATCATGCTGACCAAAGCCAACCTGGGTTTCTCTGATGCTTGGATGCATCTGTTGCGGCAGGAACTCAAGGTGGATCGACCAATCTTCCGCTGTGACTATCTACCTGTCCGCTTACGAAGATTGGATGGTCAGGAAGTGGAAGATGTCAAAACACTGGCTAAGGAAGCTGTTTTTGCCAATTGTGGCATTGCCCAACCCGAAGGCTTCGCTCAAGTACTGCGACCTCTCTGTCAGGGTTTGGAAGACCTTTCGAACTGGCCTGACCATCATTCTTATACTGGTGAAGATGTTCAGCGTTTGCAGTGGCTTTGGCGTAAAAGCCGTGCGCAGCGTTGGGTGACAACAGAGAAGGATGCAGTCAAATTAGCCGCCTTTGCGGAGTTGGCCGAAATCGTTTGGATTTTAGAGATGGAGGTGATACCAGAGCCATCTTGGCATCAGTTCTTTAGTGGCTTTTTGCAATGTCATCCGTTAAAGTAATGTTTTTATAACTCTAATCCGGAGTAGATGCTGATGGCGCTTTTACAGGTTCATGAATTCCCAGATCCAATCCTGCAGCAGTATGCCATGCCAGTCACGATTTTTGATGATAAATTGCGCCAACTTGCTGCGGACATGTTGGAGACCATGTACGAAGAAAGAGGGATTGGCTTGGCTGCCAACCAAGTAGCAGTCCTCAAACAAATTGTCGTGGTCGATGTGATGGCAGGAGATGAAGACCACGGTCAGCGAGAGCCTCAAGTATTGGTCAATCCAAAGATCGTAGCTGCTAGCGGAGAGACAGCAATCGAGGAAGGCTGCCTGAGTGTCCCAGAATTTCGTGCAGAAGTCCCCCGAGCTGAGAAAATCACAGTTGAATACCAAGATCTGGAGGGGCGCCTTCAAACGCTGGAGGCAGATGGACTATTGGCCATCTGCCTCCAGCATGAGTTAGATCATCTACGTGGGCGCCTGTTTATCGATTACCTCCCGCCACTCAAGCAACGAATGGTGAAGAAGCGGCTCGCAAAATTGGCACGGACGCCTGCATGATTCGATGTTTCGGTCTGCTTTGCTGCAGTTTGCTTCTGGTTGGATCGCTGCAGGCACGCACATTCAGTTACCAGCAGGCAACAGTGATCACCCAGAAGGGTGTGAAAATTCCTGTTGAAGTCTCCGACACTCCAGCCAAACGCCAACAAGGCTTGAGTGATCGCCCCCGGCTCAAACCAGGATGGGGCATGCTGTTTGTGTTTGAGCGCTCAGGACACCATGGTTTCTGGATGAAAGATATGAACTTCCCAATCGATATTCTCTGGCTACGCAATAGCCGTGTAGTTTATGTGGCAGAGAATGTACGTCCACCCTCTTCTGATGAAACACCCGTGACTATCACTCCAGACAAGTCGGCTAATTTAGTTCTGGAACTGGACGCAGGACAAGTTCGTGCGCTCGGCCTTGCTGTTGGCAGTACCCTTGCCTATCGCTGGTGAGGCGATGAGGCCTTCCCTATGAGCAAAGATTCCTTGACGGTTGTTCGCAGCAACGGTGATCGTGAACCGTTTCTGCGTGGCATTATGACACGCACCCTGACAGAGCAGGGCGTGTCCTTCGAAAAAGCCTACCTCATTACCAAAGAAGTCAAGAAGAAGCTGAACCGACGTCGACAGATCACTTCGACAGATCTGGGGTTGCTGCTGGAAAAATATCTGGAGCAGAAGCATCCTCATCTTCAGCGTAATCCTGTTAAATCAGAGCTTCCTCAACTCTGGGTACATCGTGGTGAGAGTCGTTATCCTTTTTCAAAAGGAATGCTTAGCCAGTCGATCACTTCTGCAGGGATTTCGCCAGGCAAGGCCTACCTGATTTCCCGCCAGATAGAGCAGGATCTGATTCTGTTGGGCAACTTGGAGATCAAGTCGGAGGAACTGATCCAGTTGGTGCAGCAGCAACTACAAGCCCAGTTTAATCCTGACATTGCCCGTACTTATGAAGTTGCCAGCCAGATCAATGATCTGCCACATCCTGTAATTCTCTACATCGCTGGTGCTCCAGGAACGGGAAAATCAACATTGGCTCAGGCACTTGCCAGCCGTCTAGGCATTCTCAATGTGGTGGGTACGGACAGTATCCGCGAAGTGATGCGCCTTTCCTTCAGTAAAGAGATTGTGCCAACGCTTCATGTTTCTTCGTTCGAAGCAGGTAGTCAGTTGGTTTTTGATGAGAAGAAAGCCTCACAAGAAAGAACGATTGCAGGGTTCGTTTTGCAGTCCCAGCAGGTCTGTGTGGGAATACGCGCGATGGTGCGTAGAGCGATTGCTGAAGGTACAAATTTACTGATTGAAGGAGTTCATTTGCTACCGTTTCTGGTCAGGATCCCGGAGTTTGAGGATCGCGCCTACCACATCCCGCTACTGCTTCGACTTCAGGAAGGAGAAGATCATATGAATCGTTTCCGAATCCGAGGCAAGTTGCAGCAGCGTCGAGCAGAACAACACTACCTCAAACACTTTGAGGAAATTCGTACCGTTCACGAATACTACCACCACCAGTCCCAGCAGTTTGACTTAGATCAGGTTGATAACGTGGAACTGGACCAGACAATCCAACAGTCGCTGCAAATTGTTCTCAGTAACCTGCAGGAACAACTCGCCAACTAATTTTTTCCCTTTCGTGCAGACAATCTTGTGAGTTCAGTGGCTTCTGGCCTTCCTCTAACAAGAGAACGACAGGCATTAGCAATCTGGGTTATCTAGGCTGCTCGCTTCGTCATAATGTTTCTGATGATCAGTGTCGGTATCTGATTTGTATACATTCCTTGTAAGGTTACTTCGCTTCATCTGACCCTACTGGATTTCAGTAAGTTGCTGATCTGCTTTGCCATCAGTTCAATTACCTCGACACAATTTGGAGGAAGTCGACTGATTCCTCGTTTTGGAGTAGGGCTATTGACAGTTGTAGCGATATTTCGCTTTTCTTCTCGCCTTGCGCTGGCTGTCCTTGCTTCTGCTTATGTTACTGTACTGTTGGCAATTATCCCATGTGGTTTCTTCTTCAACTTTGTTGCTCCTTCTGCCACCGCAGAAACTTTTCGGATGGAGAAGTTGACTGGCTACTTTCTGATGCTGATGCGCAGCGCCTTTCTATCCTAATGCAATGCTTTGCCATCACAGGCCTAGTCACTGTCCTCTGGATACTGGGAGTATACAGTCTGGTATTCGGAGAAGGAAACGCATGGATTGGTGGGCTAGATAAATTTCTTTTTGCAGGTGTCGGTGAGGCAGAGATGACTGGTGATATTCCAGAAACGGTTTTCTCAGCTTTCCAGATGACGTTTGCCATCATCACCCCAGCACTGATCATTGGAGCTTTCGCTGAACGTATTCGCTTTAGCGCAGTGCTAGTATTCAGCGGTGCCTGGCTAGTACTCGTTTATGCTCCAATAGCCCACTGGGTCTGGGGAGGAGGCTGGTTGGGCAGTATGGGGCTGCTGGATTTTGCTGGTGGGACCGTGGTTCATATCACAGCTGGAGTCGCTGCGCTGGTGTTTGCACTCGTACTGGGACCTCGAAGAGGCTTCCCAAAGACTCCAATGATGCCACACAACATGACAATGACGGTGACTGGAGCCGGTATGTTGTGGGTGGGCTGGTTTGGCTTCAATGCAGGAAGCGCACTGGCAGCTGACGGTAACGCAGGTATGGCTTTGTTGGTCACTCATATCTCTGCAGCAACGGGTGCGTTGACTTGGATGGCGATGGAATGGATTCGTTACGGAAAACCAGGTGTGCTCGGAACGGTCACAGGTATGGTCGCTGGTTTGGGCACGATCACTCCTGCTTCTGGATACGTTGGTCCTGCTGGAGCCTTGGTGATTGGTCTGCTTGCTGGATTTGTGTGTTTCAACGCGACTAACTTCATCAAGCGTAAACTCGAGATCGATGACTCTCTCGATGTGTTTCCTGTACACGGTGTTGGTGGTATACTCGGAACCCTAATGGCAGGGATCTTCGCATCCACAGAGCTAGGAGTCTTTAGCGGACAAGGCTTTGCAGCAAATATCAACAGTATTGGTGAGCAACTATCTGTACAGTTTATTGGTGTGCTGGCAACTGTTGCGTTTACAGCGGTAGTGACTTGGATTCTGCTCAAGCTGACAGATGCATTGGTCGGGCTACGGCAGGATGAAAATTCAGAGGTAGATGGTCTGGATATCAGTTCTCATGAAGAGCGAGGCTACAACTTTACCAACTGAGTTACTACTATCTTGGGCTTAACCAAGCACTTCTTTCTCGCCGTCTTCAATGCTCTCTGGATTCAGTGGCAGAAACAGTGTGAAGGTTGAGCCTTTTTCAGTTTGGCTGCGAACCTCAACACGTCCCTTGAGCAGGTGGGTAGTTAATCGTACCAGCGCCAGCCCCAATCCTGTGCCGGCATAACTGCGAGTTACAGAACTGTCAACCTGCTGGAAAGCCTTGAAAATCTTCTCCAAGTGATCAGCAGCAATGCCAACTCCAGTATCGTGCACAGCAAGTTGGAACCAGTCCCCGTGACGGCCGAGTGTAACACTGATTACACCACCTTCAGGCGTAAACTTGATGGCGTTGCCCAACAGGTTGATCAGCATCTGCCTTAACTTGTCCCGATCCAGGTGACAGGTGAATACATGACCCTGAGCAACTAGTTGACTCTTCAGGTGCTTACGGTGCATTAGTGGTTCTAGCAGGTTGAGTACTTCTTCAGCGACCTCTCTCGGAGCAAACTCGGTGAAGTGCAGTTGCATCTTCCCCGCTTCCATACGTGATAAATCGAGCAAAGAGTTGATCATGTCCAGCAACTGTTGGCCGCTGTCTCGAATACGATCTAGTCGATCTTGCTGATAGTTGGAGAGAGCGGCCTCGTCATCATCCAG
>JACLAC010003823.1_pt1 | contig 17421 bp, 6 predicted proteins | sample 8027881 | NCBI WGS metagenome assembly JACLAC01 (sample SAMN15725517, study PRJNA655200) | protist metagenome | isolation source: fluorescence activated cell sorting (FACS) single amplified genomes of... | place: Spain: Blaines Bay Microbial Observatory, Mediterranean Sea | collected 2016-01-19
GGCGGCCATGTACGAAACCCTGATAACAGTGCTTGGTAATTCAGCGCTCTTGATAGAAAAATAGTGGAATAGGGGAAAACGGAACACGCACAAATTGTACTTAAACTTGATGGTAAACTATCGGTGAAGCGAATCGAGAGGATATGTGATGCAAGTTTACTAGATGATGGTTCACCCCCAAAAGAGAAGTGGGGTGAATGTAGGGTGTGTATAATTAAAAGAATGCATTATTATAGCTATTCATTTAGACAAGTTATACAAGAACTAAGAATGTGGTTGACGGCCTTTGTCTCTATAGTAACTGCTGGACCCCTTGTTGGGGTTAGAGTTAGACTTCAACATGTTTATGGCATTAGCAACGCCTGTTGATCGTGCATGACTTTCCATCGTATTTCTTCTTGATGATAAGAATGCCTCGAATTTATCACATTTTAAGACATCATATTCACGTATGATGTCCATTTGCCACTCAAATTTCTTAGCGCTAGAAAGCTCACTACGATCTTTTGCGAAATTAAAGAGGTCGGCATAGACTATGGGGTGTAGCTGCAGTGGGTGCGGCTGCAGCCATATCCCACGTACACTTCCTTTGCTGAGATGGACGCGGCGTACCACCTCGGGCGGGATGGTTTTATACATCGCCAAGTGGCGACCACAGGCTGGGTTGTCGGTCAAGATATTCTTATAGCCTTCATCACCTGGATTGATGATGAATTTGCGAATCCAGTTCCCACTCGTATTACCGCCACCAGCAGTCATCACCCCTTTTTTGGATTCCTTACCGACAACGGCTTTGGAGGCACTCGATCTGCTTTGGGAGGTCTGTGCAACTGGCCCCATCGAGCGACTACGTCTTTCACTAGCACCGCCTTTTGCAGCTTCAACATCAGAATCAGAAGTTTTTGAGTCAATCGATGCACCACGTTCAACACTACTGTCTCTATTTTCATTCTGTCTTCCATCATTTTGGGATTTAGGATCAGCCTTTCCCGCCTTGACACGTTTGCTATCAACTCCGCCTCCGCCAATACCTCGTGTTTGAGATTTGCTTGTAAGCATGGCACTGCCCTTATCCATGGCCTTTTTCCGACCAGTGTTGGGACTCCGTGAACGCCCTCGAACTCTTTCCTCTAACTCCGCCACTAGAGCTTTATCTGCATCATCCCAAAGGGCTTGCTGGAAATTGAACGGCTTCAGTTCGTTTACCATAGAGGTCTGACACATCTGAGCAGCCGCCTTTTCAATTAGATTTTTGTTCACTGGTGCATTTAGATATTTGCTTTGGGTGCAAATGAGCTCATATATTTGAGGAGGCAGCACCTCTGGAGGGCGATTGGGGTTCAACGTGAAGGTGATCTGCGAATGGACCGGTTTCACATTGTACGGTCTGATCGGTAGTTTGAATTTCCGTCTGGAATTATTCCTTAGATTGCAGTCATCGCCATTACCCAGAGAGAAGGAAGCTGGCTTATCAGCTTTCAAAAAGCCACTGCCCTCAAGTTTCTTATCCATTTCACCTGCTGCGCCATCACTACCACTACCAGCGGCATCAATATTTGTGATTTCGGGAGCTTCAATAAGCAGCCCATCTGGCTCAATAGTATATCGATACACTTCAATGACACTTATCATGAAGTCAGAAACGCGGAAAACTTGACAAGATGCCCACACGTGCCAATAAATACTGTCCCAGTTCATTCCGCTGATGTGCAAATTCTTGAGATAGGAGGTGAGGGACCACGATGGAATTGCCGAGTGACGCTTCGTCAATTTCCCTCTAAAGTCGATAGCTAATGGTGATAACTTGCAGTGCAAATACGAAACCCAGTTATCAAGGTAAACCGTACCACAATACCGACAACACGTCAAACTAGCGGCTATGGTGCGTACACCGCCCCGCGCCCCCGACTTTCTGGAGAAATCTAGCTCTACTCGACGCTTATACAGTTTGTTTAAGATCTTGTCTTTTCTGTCTTTAGTATGTGCTAATGTTTTTGGCTGTGTAAGCAAAGCTAGTCTATTCACGATCTTGTCAGAGATGCACGATAGATCGATAGGTAGTCGGATCGTCTCATTTAGGTTTTCACTAATATGAACTAAGCAGTGCTCCACCAGCCTTTCCATCTGTAGGAAGTCGCTGGAAATGAGGATGGAGACGACGATGGCCTTTTCAAGTTGGGGAGGTTTCTCAGGCTCGTGAATGTAAGTCATCAGCCACTCAAAAATTTCCACATCGCAATGGACGCTGATGTCTATGTCGTCGTATCCAGCATCATTTTCTTTCAGAAACTTCTCGAAATACTTCATGTGCTCAACAAGAATGTCCCTCTTACAACAAAAGTCCTTACTGATTTGCCTGTTTTCGTCGCAAACATGAATGACCACAACATCCTCAGAGTTCTGGTGATCAACGGGGGCAGACCAGTAGCGCGTTTTAGTTATCGTTTCACTGCTCGGCTTGCTGACTTCAGAAATATTTTGAGATCGCGCCGTCAGAACGTTGTTGCCTCGTGGAGCAATTGAGCTATTGTTTTCGTCCATAACCTCATGGCCCTGCTTATGGCGAGCCATCGCAGCCATGACAGCAGCTGTACCAGCATTGGCACCGACGAGTCCTTGCCCAACCACTTTCGGACTACCGAAGCTTCCTTGGGAATGTTGATACCTTTGCTGCTGTTTTTGCAGTTGTGACAGTGCAGCCTGAGGCTCTGACGATTGTTGTTGTTGCTGCTGCTGCTGCCCCTCCTGTTTTTGTTGCTCCTGCTGCTCCTGCCCCTGCTCCTGCTGCTGCTGCTGCTGTTTTTGCTGCTGTTGTTGCTGCTGTTGTTGTTGCTGCTGCTGCTGCTGCTGTTGTTGCTGCTGCTGCACATCACCTTGAGTCGACATCAACGAAGCTACGGATGGGGTAGGCGAGATGGAGCGTACTGTGAAATTTCCTTCTGCATTGCGTGGATCCTCGTAGGTCAGTGAACGGTGGAGAAATTTATCCGAAGGACCCCGCCCATTCAACACCAGCTGATCAGTTTGATTTCGATTATCAAATCGGGCACCCTTAACGGCCAAAGATCCACGCATGGTGCCCGATGGATTCTAAGTCACAATTTGCAGGGACAAGCGGAGGATACCTAGTACCGATAACCCTCGAAAGGTTGCAAACTCACGAAAAGCGAGACCTGGAACCTGGAACCAAAATTCTGGTGTTTTCTTTTTTGATCCGGTGATCCGCTTCTTTTTGAGGAAGCATTTCAAGAAGTTTTACGGAGATTTTCCGGCGCAAAAGAGTTCATAACGTCTAAATAAGCAGAATTTCAATATATTTTAGCTGTGAAAATGCTATTTGATGACCAAAGTGGTGATTGTAGCCCGTTATTTGGACTGAATACAACCCTCAAGATTCGACACAACAAGAAGCCAGGACAAAGTGACCCTCGCTTTCTTCTGTCTTTATTTGATGGTCTATCCCCTGTACGGGATAGCAGTTTAGTTAGTCGGATGCATGGCAAATATATAGGGAGAATAGAGGGTGAAGATGGAACAAAGATCCAGCAGAATACACTAGATGAAGCTGCACCAAAACAGAACAGTAAGGCATTGATTGGAGAAGACTCAGTTTCCAATTCTATAGCTATACTAAGTGGGACAGTTTTTAGCAAGTCCGCCCGAGGGAACATGACCCCATTTAAAACAATGAAGGAAGCAGTGCCCGTGTACGTACAGGCTCAGGACTCTTCCCCTCAGCGACTTCTGGACACAGTGTTCAGTGATGATACTCCAGCAGATAGCAAGAAAAGGCAAAAATGGGATCTTTTGGCTCAAACACCTGCTACTCAATTGAGAGTCCCAGGAAATTCCACTCATCTATCAAAGTTGACTCCAGGGGACCTGCTGATATTCCACGCGAGAGAGAATTCAGAGAATGAGAGTGGTTCCGAAGAGTGCAAAAGTATAGAAAATCCAAATGAACATAATTGCACATTACATCAGGCGAATAATCCGAATACAACTATGGATGGTCTCAAATCAGCCATGAAGGTGCCCCCCACGCTTGCAGTAGCCTCCCCTGAAGAAGCAGTACCGAGGCGAGTGCTTTTCGAGATTGATTCCCCTCCTACTCCGCCTATGCCCGACTTTGTATATCCAACGTATGATCAAAAGGCAAAAGGGGAAGCGCAAAAGCTGGACCCGCAGTCACCGCAAGATCCCGACAGTACGTCCCCACAGTGCCTCTCGCCGAGGGCGGAATTGATCCGTTCTACAAGCAAACAGCTGAATTCAGTGATGGATATGATTAGCACTGTTGGTATCGAAGCAATTGAGACCTCGCTTTTGAATTTGGTAGCAACTCCAACTATCGAGACCCCTCCAATAGCGTCAAAAGCGAACGATTCCCCACCTGTGTATGTCCCGCCTGCAAGCTGGACACCGCTGCGCAGCGTGACACAAAATAGTGAGATAAACGCTTCGAAAAGCTCCTCAAAGAAGCAATCGCCTTATATTGGCAAGAATAAAGCTCACCGAACCCTAGGACCCCCTGCACGTACTCCTGGGAGATTCCGTCAAACAATGATTTCTGAGAACCAAATACACCCCCCCCAGTCTGAAGTGCCATCGCCATTCCAGTCGAAGACCCCCCTAAAGCGCAGTCCGCTTCCATCATCTCAAGCACGAAATTCTTCAACTGGTATTGAGGAGACCAAGACAAGAGAAGAGACAGTCATTATGACAGTGGCGGACATCAGCATTATTGAGACAGATATGACCCAGCAAACCATCCTGATGGAACAGCCGGGGACTGAAATAGCGTTTCCATCCAGTGAGCATCGTGCAATCAAACGTAAAGATACAAAGAAAGATACAAATAAGGATGATATAAGTCACCAGAGAGACTCTAAAAATGCCTGCATTGCTCGAGCCAGCAACTTCTGCGATGCAGACAGCAGCGATGGCGATACCGAGCCACTGTGTGACCTCATCAATAATATGGACTGTGTTTCTCCACCTTCTCATGGTTTGGCATTCAAGACATCAGTATGTAAGGAAACTGATAGAAGCACCGACAGCGCTCGCAAATACAAGGCTCTAATGTCAAACTGCTCAGACCTCCTCAGTGAAATCGAGACCATTTTGATATGAAAAAATGAGATTTTGTAAACAATGTGTACACTTGCATTTCATAATACTACAGCATTTCATAATAATATTTGTTCCACATTATTCTGTTTTACAAGCGTTGCAGTATGTAGCCCTTTGATGCTTGCTTGCGCTTTTTCCAGCGCGCTACCCTGGTCAACCCAACTTACTCGGGTACCTCTGACATAGTTGGCCCAGCGAACCCTCTTTTTCTTGTTAAATATGACTTTGATGATGCCATGTGGCTGTCCATGCTCAAATGTGCCAGTTATAGAGTCTTCGTTGACAAAGTAGAGCACACCGTGGCCTTCTTTTACCCCTTCTTCCCAATGCCCTTCATACTTCAAGTATCGATACATTGAGCCTCGGCCCCCTATGCACTGACGGTCCTTATCGCCAGCATCACCCTCTCGTAGATATTCTTGGCTTCCGTACCCATGCTTTTTGCCCCATTTGAATTCCCCTTTGTACAGGCGCCCATCACAACACACGTACTCTCCGGAGCCATGCCAGTGGTCCCGCACCCAATTACCTTTGTATTGGCAATAACCTGTACCTGGGTGGTAGTGTCCTTGTGGACAATGAAACGGGATCCCCAGAATATTTCCATACTGTTCTCTTCCAATTCCTTGTCGATATCCATTGAAAAATGTACCTTCATAGCCACCGCCTTCTGCCTGTAGTAGTTGCCCTTGTCCATGCATTTTGTCATCAAACCACTGCCCAGTGTAGCGGGCTCCGTTGGTGAAGACACGAAGGCCAAATCCTTCTCTCTTACCATTGCATAACGGTGCTTCTAAACCTGTCTTCTTATTCGTTTTGGTCGCCTTATACTCTCCCTCATAATAGCCTCCATCGGAGAACGTGTATTTGCCCTCGCCGTAGGGGAAGCCGTTAAGAAAGTTTCCATCAAAACTCTCTCCACGCGCATACTTCATGACTCCGCGTCCAGATAAATGGCCTCGATGAAAGCGCCCAATATATTGATCACCATTTGCATAAAACATTGTACCATCTCCATGCACCTCCCCGTCGAGGAAATTGCCCACATACTTGCTCCCGTTGGAGTAGACACGTATTCCACTTCCATGAGGCTTGTCGCGAGCCCAATCCCCTTCATAGTACCCTCTTCCTTGCCCATACGCTTGTCGACCATGGCCGTGACGCTTTCCTTGTCGCATATCGCCACTCCACACGTCCCCTGTAGAGGCGATCGATCTCGTCATAACACCACCCGGAAGCCCGCGCTCCCAATTGCCTTCGAAGCAATCTCCATTTGCACACTTGAGTGTACCTTGTCCATGATAGGTTCCTTTGTCGAAATTTCCACTATAAATGTCACCTTGACCTAAATGCAATATCCCTTGACCGTGCATCTTTCCATCACGCCAAAAGCCCTCATACTTCTTCCCCGATATAAACTGTTGGGTCGCCTCCTCAGTATAAGATGTCCAAATATATTTTCCTTCTCCATGAAACATATTGTACTCAAACTCGCCTTGGTACATGTCCCCACAATACACCCGCAATTGCCCTTTACCATGTTTCATACCATCCAGAAACTCACCATCATATACATCCAAATTTGAATATTTCTTTCTACCTCGTCTGTAAACTCTCCCATCTTTTGTCAGTCGGTAAGTCGGGTCATTCTTGACATCATTTCCTGACTCTGCCATTCTTACCCGTAGTTGTAGAGCAGTCCGGCGCCTAGGTGGTGTAGCAAAGTCTCAACTCTACGTGATTGCCGACTCACAAGCAACTAAACAATGCTGAAAAATAATAAATAATAAATGCTACTAGTTTTAATGGGTGACCTCACAAGAAAGAACACAGGAGTTAGGGTTGGTTGAGAGGGAGGAGGGTTTCTTGAGCAGAGAAAACTTGTGTGTGAAAGAAAACGCTTCCCCGATTTTCTTCCCCTTGAAGAAGTAACTAAACCTCTGTCACTACGTTATTTGAGATATTTCTTACGTGAACTTAACCATCAAGTAAGTTTAAGCTCCGTGGTGAAGGTTAAAGACAAGAATCTATAAAAATAGGAATAGGAAAAAGATCCGGATCCTTGCTTGAAAGCTTGAAATTCAAAGGAGATGTCAACTCGTTTACCGTACTCAAACATACACCTTGCACATTCCACACAGGGAATCCCACTAACAAATCATGATGATTCATATGACGAGCGAAAAGAGATGTCAGAGTCTGACGAATCAGATGATGAAGAGGATCCCAGAGTTGCGATGCGTGAGAGATGGCATCGAATCATTGATAGGGAAATGAATTCAGAACCTTTCGTGCCCAGGCACATTCCTGATTCTGAGTATCTTGATGCTACCTTTACATTACAAATTCATCCGGGCTCACTAAAGCACACTCATTGGCCGTATGTTAAGAAAGAATTGGGTGTCAGATCTAAATTCCCTGATCCAATCATCATACATGGAAGACAGACAGGATATGACCTCTTCACGGAGATTTATAATCAATGGTATTCAAAGTGGAGGAGATATCGTGAAGATATTGAAGAACATTGCTGGGACCTTCAAGTTGGAATACCTTCACAGAGGCATGGCATGAAGAATCGCACGCTACAAGAGTATGACGAGACTGGCTGGTTGCCTCAAAAGTGGCTATCGGACAATTCGTATGAGTTAAACGGAAAAGGTGATTGGAATACATCATACGGTGACTATGAGCTCATGGGAAGTGCAAGAGATGTGTTAGTCGGTAATATGGGACTGGAAATGGATAACATATGCCTTGAAGTCACTTACGACTACGGCACTACCACGCAGGCTCTATTGCAGGCCATCAGTATCCGTTTCTGACTTCAAGCTTTAAACGCCTTGGTGTGTGTGCCAAACACGAAACACGAGAACAAAAGGTACACAGCAAAAAGTTCACAACAATAAGTTCTCCATGCTTCCACCGCTTCTGCGATTACAAAAAAATTCCTTGACATTCCGAACACGAGAGTGAGAGGGGCAACATTTTTTACCACAAATATAAACCGTTTTACGTACATATCTTTTTAACAAATTAATTACACTGAAAAACGAAAATTATATATTTTTGACCGCTTGCTTGCGGCTCTTGAAAATTCCGAAGAACACCACACCTGCGACGGCGATCCCCACACCTGCAAGGTTTGTATTGGACAGTTTTACATCGAAGTAGTAGCAAGTAAAAACAATGATGAATACTCTGCGCATGCAATTCAGGATAGCATGAGTCACCATGTTGGTGCGCGTCAGTACGAGAAAAGACATGGTATTGTAGCAAGTGTATGCTAGCCCATTGCTGATAACGAGACCCGCTAGAGTCGAGCGGGACCCGATATAGCTGTTGTCAATGTCCATGAAAAACTTTTCGTAAAGCTTCGTTCCTTCCATATACGCTGCGACCGGGACAAGTAAACATAAGCCGATGCCCGAGACGTAACCAAACAATGTAACTTCCGTGAACGTATCAGAAAAGCTCTTCATGAGCTTCTTTGCGTAGACTGCCCGGGTAGAGAAGCATAGGTTGCTTAAGGCTGCACACGCGAAGCCGAAAGTGCTGAAAGCATCGTCATGTAGACAGGAGCACGCGACTCCAGCGCATATTGGTATGAGACACATGTATGTAGGCACATTTTCAACTTCTCCAAGAATGATGTAAGCCATGATTACACTTGAAATGGGTTCCCCTGCTTTCACAGTTTCGGTGAAAGAAGCCGTCACCACACTGAACGCCATGTTGGTGAAAAGGAATCCCAACGTGTAAGAAAACGCAGTAATATACAGGACCATGCCGTGATTCTTCATGGAACATCGAAGAAGTTTTGATACAACAGAAATATTCTTACTTTTCGTAGAGTACTTATCAAACTCCAGGCCTAGCTCGGAGGTGTCGTCTGCAACTGTGTTCGGCAACTCCAGGTTCCCGCCATGGGATTCCGCATCATTGGTACCGATATTGCTAACACTACTTCTATCGCGTATGCTTGAGGACATGGATACCCCCGCTGGTCTTGAGCCGCTATCTCTGCTGTTGGCTCTGCCTCGGACAGAAAGGCTGCTGGCCTCCTCCGAGAAGGCAGTCATCTGCTTCACAGAACTCAAGCTGCCTGAATCAGTTACACTCGTTGACGAAGGAACCAGATAATTCACAAGAAAGAGCGCTACGCTTGCTGTGATGAATTGGGTCGTGCACAAAGTGTATGGCAGAGGTAAGCTCAGCATGATCATCTTACTGGTTGTGATAGCGAAGATAGCGCTGAAATACCAAATGAAAACCAGCAATATTACCATAATTTGCTCACTAATAAGCTCTTGAAAGTAGCGACGATTGTGCCAAGGTGAAGAAAGAATTTCGGACCATGAGATCCCGATGGGGGCATCTTCTGCGAGCCACTTGCGCCTGTGCTTCTTGAATTTAGGCAGGTTTGTGTTACCAAGTGAGTACAAGGCATTATTAGATACAAAACGTGATGATGAATCCGGTTGAAACCCAGCTTCTTCATCAAAACTTCCTTCAGTTCTCATAAACCACACAACACACACTCTGACTTGAGAGAGTGCGGAGTTTTCCCAATATTTAAAAGGCTTTTATTGATTTCTACCCAATAGAAAGAGACATGAGGGACTTTTAAAGTACAAAAAAATCGATTGAGTATTCGTGTTTCATCGAGTCTTACCTACTTTCAGCAAAACCTAATATTTTGAGCTGTGTACTTTCTTTTTTGCGGCAAATCGGAACTGAGTGAAAAGGCTTCCTCAGTGCCACAGGGAAGATTATTAGGTTTGAAAACCTGATCCCTACATCTAGTACGATATATTCTTCAACTGCTCTCCCTGATTAAGGCTAAATTTGTTTGATATAACTGCTAGAGCATATTGAGCTGGACTAGTCGATTCACAAGGAAATTTGGTATTGGCCAAGGATGAAGGGTGTTCTTTGCCTTGCGCTATGCCTGATTGCAGTTACATTACACTGTGTAACATGTGCGCGTTTCAATGTGATGGGGCACGAAGACGAAGAGCAACGTATACGGCTCAAGTCTCAGTATGACTTAGACCCAGGCTCTATTCTGATTCTTCCCGTGGATGTGCCTCAAGAGAGCATAGGTCTGTATGGTCTTGCACCACCACGTCTTATGAGTATTGATAGTTCAATGGGGGATGGAATGTATGGTACCGGTGATATAATATTGATAGACTTCAAATATAGCGCTCCAGTGAATGTCATTGGTGCACCAACTGTGACCTTGAATACGGGCTGTCATAGTTCAAATTGTACCACGAAGGAAGTCCAAACTTTTACATGCAAGGCAGACATAGGAATGTTTGGTTTGGAAATGGATGGACAGTTTGTCAACAATATAGCCGTCAACACCACTCAAAGTTTGCTTAAGCTTCGTTTAGAGGAGATGACTGGTATCAATGATGTTACAATATGGTACAGTGAAGCTGATGATAGAGAATATAGTGAAGGTAGGAGGGTCTGCACCAGTGTAGGCAACCAAGTCATCATAACCTTTGAGGATGTGGACTTCCCGGCTACCAACAATAACGTGCCACAATTCGCGTATAACATTCTCAACCAGTTTGTCGATACCCGTAGTGGATTGAATCAGGGGCAATTCGCGACATCATTATCTATGATGACAACACCGCCTTACCCTGAAATCACATCCTCAACCGTTACGGAGGGCTTCAAAAAAGTTGACGGCGTGGCAACTTACGTGAGCGGCAGCGGCACCGACACAATAACCTTCAGCTTGTTGGTAGAGAATGGGGACACGACAACAAGCTTGGATGTCATGTCTATTAACTTTGATGATGACAACTACATTGTTAGTGCTGCTACCGCAAGCCTCGTGTCTACTCTTGTGCCGCTTCCTGATGGAAATAGTCGCTACATGACCAAACAGGCATCCTCGCTCTCATTCAACCGAGATATCATCGTCACCACTGCGACACCCATGGTGAGTACCCTTACTTCGCCAGATGAAGATGGTGTGTACACGGAAGGGGATAAAGTCCTCATTCATGTAGTCTACGATCTTCCGATCAAGGTCTACACATTTGATAATGCTTACTTGCGGTTGGCTATTACACCTTTCGAGAGGAAAGCATTCTTTAAGCAGGTGATCGATGACATTATACTGGAGTTTGAGTACACTGTAGGCGAATCTGATACATCGTCTGGACTCAATGTTTTGAACAAAAATGCTTTGATCCTCAATGGTGGCTTGATTTATCGAAAGTCAGTGTCGGACAGTCTGGTGGCGCATATAGAACTGCCCGCTGGTAGCGATTCTTCGGGTCTCGCGAAAACAAAAGCCATTAAGATTGATACTGCCAATCCGCTTCTGCTTGATATGACAGTTATGAATGATGACAATGAATATACTGCTGGGGATATTATTGACATTAAGCTTGAATTCGACTCCGCTATCTCTGTAGTTGACAGACCGAGACTTTGGTTGAACAATAAACCAGCGTCTTTGGGAGCTCAGATTCGAACAGTGCCTGCAGATCCGACGTATACGTACGCAAGAGGTGAACCTGACCGCGTTAATCAAATCCTTTGCACTTTTCAATTTAATTTTGAATTGGGAATTGGTGAAACGATAGGCATATACTTAAAGGGTTTCCGAAGTTTCAGCACTGATGGAAGTACCTCCAGGAATGTCTTTATTAGCGGCACCGGTGCATCCTCGTTCACATCAGCCGTTTGGACTGATGCAACTGAAATTTTGCTCTTGACTGTGGCATCAGCTATCGCAACAGATTCAGTTGTCAGCTTCATGGTCGATGGCCGTTCAGGCCTGACTGTCCCAGCAGAAGGTGTTATTGCAGATAAGCACGAATTGGATTTCAATATCGGTTCTAATGGATATAAGCAGAATTTGGGATTCACGAATGTTGCTTCTGTGGGTCTTCAAAATGCATCTCTTGCTTTGGATCCTCTTATGCCAGGAGAGCTAGTTTCTCTGTATTTTACTTGGACTGCTCCCGAGACACTTGCTGTCAACGACGTAGTCACAATCGATTTACCTGGTTTCAAAGTGGATCCGTACAGTGGTAGCATGGCTGTGACAGAGTCTCGATCAGAATTCACTGTAACTTGGGATGCCAATCTCGAACAAGCTCAGATTCTAGTGAATTCTGAGATCGATCGCTTATTTAATAGAGTGAACTTCACCTTGGTTTCACCAGCAGCGGGGCTATCTCACGGGGATGTTCATGTCTCCACGAATTTCGCAAATTCTGGGGGGGTGACGAGACTTCCTGTTCCTTATCTTACCTCAATTTGCGCTGTGAGTGATGCGTCTGTATCATTCTCCAGCAAGACTGTAGGCGTGGATTCGGAAGTGTCCTTCACCTTCTCTCTTGGACCGACGGCAACGAGCTCTGTGAACACAGTGGAGTTCAGAATGCCTGACTTCAAAGGCTCCCTCGGCGACACTTTGCGAGATGTGACCGCTTACTTGGGCGGGTCCTCCTCCGCTTACTTTAATAAAGCGGAAATCACCGCCCAGTACGTGAAATTTACTTTTAATGGTGGTACAAATAATGGAAATGGTATGCATTTGACTTTGTCTTCACAGGCACAATTAGTGGTACCCGAAAATGGTGCCTCTGACTCCACGACGTTCGGGGTAAGGATATCAAGCTCGGCGTGTCTCATGGAGTCCTTCTCAGACATCGCGTTTGCAGCAACCGACAGGGTTATGGCTGTCTATGAACCAACTTTCCAATACTTGGACCCATATCTTCCAATACCATACAGGGCCCAGTCGATGAGAATAAGCTTCGCTGTAGAAAAGCCATTGAAAGTTGGTGATGAATTTCACATAACATTCCCTAAGTACAATCGCAGCATTGATTTGGATGTAGAGACTAACAACATTGATGCTTCAAGTACTGGAAGTGCAACACTTAACTTGTACACGAGGTATGACTTAAATTTAGAGCGCATGGACTTTAAGGTGATTACAGCTGACTGGACACCTCCATATCCATATAATGATTTATCCCCCGCTGATAACACAGTTGTCATTGATATTCCATTCAATTCTGGGCTCTATGCGCCAGAGTTTAGCGTTCTTTCAAATGACCACGTTCTTACAATCAACTCCCAAGAAGGAGGACGAGCTACGGCGGTCCTTCCATCTGCATGTACCGGTTTCTGTACCGCCGATTTAACTTATGGAACTTACATAGCAGGAGAAGCTACGACATTAGCTTTCGCCTTGTCGTTCAATCACTCTGCAACAACCGCGGATGAGTACAAGGACATAACCATATGGTGGTATGGCTTAGATGCAGGTGGGGCCAACCCTACGGCTACAATTACGGAAGGAGGCGTTACGTCTTCTGCTACAACGACAGTTACTCTAGGTGATAAAAAAATTGTTGTACAAGATGCTCTCACTGAAGGGAGTAGTACAATCATTACTTTATCTGGTCTGGCTTTTGATTCCGCTTGGACGAATAGCTACGGACCTTTAGTGGAAGTTAATGTCGGTTCAACTGATATTCCCATTTCGCACTATAGTTTTGACGCGCCCGTTCCCGCGCAAGCGATCACTTTATCGGAAGCATCTATAACACTGGGGAATCCAACCCCAGAATCTGTCTCCAAAATAACTTTGGGGATCGATTTGAGCGCTGGAAGATTGGAGTCCTCTCATGCTGTTGTACTACAAATTCCATCCTTCGATTGCAGCACCTTGGACGCAAATACCCTTGTAGGCGTTGATAGTGCCACGTGGAACTCTGTGACGAGTGAACTGACCCTAGATCTTGATAGTACGGCCTTGAGTACATTAGATGGCGGATCCCGAACTGAGATTGAAATTGAAGGGTGCTCTTTGCCTTCAACAGGCCTGACTTCGCCCTACGCAGGGTATAATTACGCAATAAAATACTCAGAATCAGCAATTACAGCATTTAGTGCATTTACAGCCTTCACAGAGGTGCTCAAGGTCACGGCATCAGTAGATTTCACTTACTCTTCTAATTTCGATATGTCCAACCTTCTCGTGTCGATTGATAGCAGTACACCGCTCCTCTCTGGTGATGTCATCAAGTTAGATTTTAATGCCGGTTCTCGAGTGACAATTTACAATGTCGGTGCCAGTGCTGGCACTACTTTGAGCGTACCAGTGCATGGCGGCACATCGTCACTTTCTGGCACTGCAAGTTGGGTAGTTGATGATTATACGATTGAGTTCACTCTGAATGCTGGTCATGCTGCTGGGTCAGCAACCTTGGATTTAGATATTAGCTCAGATCTTCTGGTCGTCAATAATTGGGGTATATGGTCAAACGAGCCACTGGGTGCGACTTTATGGCGATCGGCATCCTTATTTGCGACTGCATCTGCTGATAACATTCCGTGCGTGGGTATTTGTGGAGCAACTATGACTCTTTCCAATGCGAAAGCTGGATTCCCAGCTAAATATGATGTCACTGTGAATTTTGGGGGATCGCGTATATTCACAGCAACTGATACCCTAGAATTAACCCTAACTGGATTTACATCTGCATCGACTACACTAGTTGATGGTGACTTCGAGTACTCTTGGGATTCTGTAAACGAAATTTTGACTGTAGAAATTTCCAGCACGGCACAAGGGTCTTTCGTAGATTCTTCAAGTCTTTCATTCAGTATTCCACAGAGGTATTCTCTTATGATTCCTAGCTCGGGAATTCGTGAAGGATCTGGTCAAAACTTTGATGTGAAGTGGACCGATGGCTCGGCTTTCTCTTTCATCGCTACTAATTTGGTTGTGGCAGCAGTTGGTTTGGCAACCTCAAGCTCTTTTACATTCCCCAATAATCAGCCGCTTGCCGATACAGATATCACAGTGGGGTTGACATTTCAGGATAAGATAGCAGTCGATGATGTGCTACACTTGAGGTTGTATGGGTTCTCAGTTCCATCCAAAACCATGCAAGTCTACGATTCAGGAGTGCTCAGCACTGACTGGGTTTGTGTTGGCTCTGCGGCCACAACCAGTACTCATGCAGAGGGTTACACGATCAATCACATTGCCAAAATAGACTGCACAGCTCAGGTTGATATCAGTGGTGGCACTGCGATTAATATCGAAATCCCTGCAAATAGCGGTTTAGCCTTGCCATCAACTGGTGTTCATGGGGAAACAATACCAAGATTTGCGGTAACATCATCCACAAATCCAATTTCTACTCAGCTTTTCGTAACATATACTGCGACTGGAGCTATGGGAGACAGTACTGAATTGCGCACATCGACGACGCAAGTCTCGACTTTTCAGCATATCTGGCTAACTTTTGATGTGAAGTGTTCCTTACAAGACACTGATACCATCAGTGTTGTCCTGCCATCGATCACTAGTACAGATACTGATATGGGTGTTACTTGGACGAATAACACGGGGTACGGAACAGTATTCACCAGTGCGTGGAACTCTGGCTCTAGTACTCTCGTAATTACCATTGACCTTAGCAGCGGACCAGCTGAAATCCCAGAAGGCAGTTTAGAGCTTGAGATTGCAACGGATAGTGATAAATTATTTACCCGCAATACAGACATACTATATAATGCGGATGCACGCTACACGTATGCTGTCACGTCATCTTCTTGCCCAGTCCCTGCAACACCTTTCACGAAGTCAACAGCAAGCAATATTGAGTCCGCAGCCGTTTCGTTTACTTCCTCAACTGTGAACACCGCGACGGGTATCACTCTTACTTTCACTCCATTGATGGATTTGTCTTTGGACGATGCGTTGCTTTTGACAGTGCCCGTATCATTTGATACGTCGGCTGTACCGACGAAATTTGGTCTTAACAGCACTCTTCATCCAAACAACCCTCAATTTGACCATGGCTACCTAGGCGGGGGTGAGTGGCTTTCGGGATCAGATCAAGTGTTGGTATTTTTCAATCAGACTGTGCTAGCTGGCAATGAAGTGAATTTACATATTGATGACGGAGTAGGCTTTGTTCTTCCTACTCTAGGTGTCACAACTTCTGATTCGTTCACTTTAACAGTGGTCACCCCTGGAGCTGACAGAGATGTGAGTTCAGGTACCACTCTCTTTGGTGGTGTTGTGCAGTCTGTAGAAAAGGTTGGCTTTTTTAGCTCGGCTTCTCTCACAGTAGGGACGCAAGTAAAGTCTTCGGTCACAGAGCTTACCTTGACGTGGCAGCTGTCGGGTGATGTAAGCAAGAATGAGAAGGTTATCATAAACTTGCCTGGTTTCACAAGAGGTGGTGCTCATTCGGGAAATTCGGTATCTCAACTCGCTATGAAATCTACGGGCAATGCTTACGACTATTTTTCTGGGGCGGAATGGGACCCGGTTGAGAATACGATTACAGTCACGGCTATGCGGAATGTAGCCAATTCTGTAGGTGTAATTACTGCCATTTTTGAAGCAGACCAACAGCTGCTCACGCCATCCACAGGAATCGCTGATACCTCCACCATTTTTACAATTTCATGTGATGCAGAAGATGCACCTGTATCTGCACAGGTTATCACCACACTTTCTGTGGTTCCCTTAGTGAAAAGGGGAGAAATTGCATTCATATCGTCTGATAGCTCGAGGCAGATCGTTTCCACTAGCAATCCGAAACTGATTCAGTTGAAACCTGGTCATGATCTGACTGCGGGTGATGCAGGTGCAATCATTAAGATTCAAGGAGTACACTATACCGTTGCATCTATCACTGGAGATTTCATTACGATTGAAGAAGACTTCGTTGGCACCCCAGTGCTACTTGGCAGCCCAGAGACTATAATTGGCACCCCGAATATCCGACCTGCTTACTATCAATCTGGAACTAATTCTAAGGAATTGATTTTTAGATATATTGTCCGCAGAGGAGATATTATGACTAACATTACCACGGCCATTGCCGAGGACAATGCTTATATCACCGACACTCTTGACTTGAGTCTAGGTCAACTGGACAGGTTATCTCTGAATTCTAGAATTTCAATAAACACAGTTTTACCTTATCAATTGGCAGAAACTGGTGTAAGTGTTGATACGAGTACTCCACAGGTCACTGAATTTTCGACAACAAGTCTGAATAACACCTATTCTGCGGGCGATAAGATTGATTTGTCTCTTACCTTCAACAAGCTTGTCCATGTGGAGTTGGGTGATTATTCGAAGCCGATGCTTCTTCTGAAAGTTGCACCTGCTGATGGACAAGACCGTTACGCTATATACGATTCAGGCTCTGGAACTAATAAGCTAACGTTTGTGCAAACTGTTGGTATTACAGATTCCCAGAGACA
>JACLAC010003824.1_pt1 | contig 17419 bp, 3 predicted proteins | sample 8027881 | NCBI WGS metagenome assembly JACLAC01 (sample SAMN15725517, study PRJNA655200) | protist metagenome | isolation source: fluorescence activated cell sorting (FACS) single amplified genomes of... | place: Spain: Blaines Bay Microbial Observatory, Mediterranean Sea | collected 2016-01-19
GTTCCAAGAACACCGCGAGTTCATGAAGCAAGAGGAAGAGCGGATAAAGAAAGTGACAGAAGGACTTACAAGGGGACGAAGCAGAATGAATAGCTCCGCGGGAGACTTGGTTCCATCAGCGAAATCCATGAATATTCCGCTCGGCACCAACAAACGTGACTACTCTTATATAAAGGCCCCTCCGAAGCAAGAAGGCGAATGGGCCCCACCCAGTCGGCCTGTACACAAGCCAAGAAGCTTGAGCCCTGGTGCACATGCCAAGACTGGGGTAATGGTGGGTCCACATCGAGACAGGAACGAAGACGTCAATGAAGAAAAGAACGAAGAGAAAAAAATAGCGGCATTCCTATTCGAAGAAAAAGCTGCTTTAAATGCTCGCAACCGCTACTCAGATACTGAAAGTGTCGAAAGTACCAGTCAGAACTTAAAAGATGCTAGTTCTGTCGAAAGAGAAGGAGCTGAAGCTCATGAATCGCAGCCGCGGAGTCCCAGAAAGGTTGAAGCTGCCGAGAAAGACGTCTCGACCGAACTTTCCCCTTTGCCTCAGGACACATCGATAGAGGGCAGTACGGACGATGCATCTCACAATGGTGGTATCTATTCGCAACCATCGATGGTAGTGGAAGACAGAGAGGTGCATAAAAATAGAACAAGTGTGCAAGCTTCCAGCGCAAGCAAATCCATGACCAAGGGGGCGAGAAGGGCTCCAAGCATCGTGGGAAAGACAAGAAACCCTCGAGATGCTTCATCATTTGGAAGTTTGCAAGTTAAATCGAGCGCATTCTTCCAACCACTGGGAATTGTAGGTAACATCGAGGAAGAGGTGTCGACAGATTTGCGAGGATCACCTTCACCTGCGCTGGTGCCACCCGAGGAGGCAGCGGCAAGCGTCGAGCCGTCCGCTCAGCAAGCTGGGCATGCTGCCGATGCTCGAAATGCAGATGCACATGCTGATTCAAATCAAACTTCTGCTCTAGCTCCAGCTCTGTGCGAGCATGATCATGTTGAAACGAGTGATCGCTCCTCTGACCAGGCTGCCACTCGCCGTGCTCAGAGCGCCGGCACTAGAAAACGTCTGCTTGACGCCAGGTCCCTAGATCGGCGAGTGAACACTGCTCCTGCAGATATCAAAACGCTTGCTGAGAGCAGAATGATGAAGAAAGAGTTAGAAGTGGTCAATTCTTCCACTGACCTTTTGCGCGGAGAACCTGCAGGTACGAACGGGAAACAACCTGAGCCTAAGATGCCGCAAAATATTGATTCGGGTTCCACCCCCAAGAATATCGTTGCAGCTAATAAGATCTCTCAAGTTCAGTTTAAGAGGCCTTCCGGATCTGAGAATGCTAAGCTAAGTAGTGGATTTAGAAGTGATGTGGGCGCACCAATAGACATCCAGAAGAACATGGCTGAGAACAGATCTGCTGGTACTGTGTCGCACCTCCCGGCAGAGCGCGTTCAAATGATGAACCCGGAATCCCCCACTATCATTCCCAAGAAAATCGCCATAGATGACAGCTGCATACTCACTCCTCCAAGCGCTTTCAAGTCAACATCACCAGCAGCAGCAGGAAGGCAGAACTTATCTCCCTCGCTTACTTCAGTGGCGCATGAACTGAGGACGGGTCTAGATTTATTTCGTGATATCAACAACACGGTCGAAAACATCAGAGCGAAGTCAAGTCCAATAGGCTCACCAAAAGTAGCGCGAGACTCTTGTAGCCCTATAACTGCTGTGCGTGTTGGATCTCCCACTGAAAGGGGCTCACCTTTGACTTTCTCGCACATAGGGGACGGAAAGGGGCCATTAGGTGGTGAGTCTATGATAAATGACAGTATTTTCAGTGGATCACCGAACAAGTGTCATGTTACTTTACCCATCACAACATCTCTAGATATTGATACAGCTCAGAGTAGTATTGATCATGTACAACTGCAAAACTCCATCGCAGATGAAGCTTCGCAGAGCCCGCTCGACGGAGAAAGTTCTCTGGATGACCTGCGAGCAAAGCGCTCACAGAGGGCTGATGCCAAGGCAGCTCATATGTTAGCAACAGCTCCACAAATGTCTGATAAGGAGGTTGCAGAAGCAAAGAGGGAGGCAGAAAAAAGAATGAATTCCAAGGAACCCGCCACCTGTACGGGACCCGTGATACTTCTCTCGGAATCCGAGGGGACCAGACCCTTATTGGAGTTTAGTAACGACCATATCAGTAGCTTTGTGCTAAGTTCTACTTCACGTGGCGTCAATAACTTTCAAGATTTTAAATTGGTTGATAGTAAATCTCTCGAGCACTCAGTACTAGAAATTCTCGGGGCAGACAAAACGGAATACTCCGCTGCACCCGTACCAGGACACTTTCAGAAGCTAGGTCATAATCTGGAGAATAATTCTGCTACAGAACGCCGCGCTACTAATGATCAACAGATCTACAGTGTAAGCAAAGTAAGAGCAACTACACATGCTGCCAGAGCCAAAACTAAGGTTCGAGGAATAGAAACCTTTGCATCAGAATATGTGAGTACGGAAGAAAAGAGAAACCTCGCCAAGTTTGCCCTGGAGGCGCATGCGAAGCATATTGCTATGAACAAGCAGAAGCACAGTCATTCAGCAGCCACGCAGATCGAAAGTTCGCGGCAGGAGATACTCGAGAGTAATGTGCATTCGGATGCTACCGACTGCGACGTTGTGGACGATCAGGTGCAGGACTGTCTAAATTTGTTGCAGAAGCAGAAACGGAAATTCCAAAAACTGTCTGACAAAGAAGAAGTTCAAAAAATACAAGAAAGAATCATTCGCAAAGGTATGAAGCTATTGCAGGTAGAAGATGCTCATGAAAAGCACCAGCTCAAGCTTGCGATCGTCAATAGTCAGCGTGTTCTCGAGTACTTAGCAAAAACCTCCGAGCCAGCCGAGATAGACGCTCCAGGGGAATCGAGAAGAGAGGAGCAGAATGCAGCTGGTATTAATGGTACCAGAAATATAGTGAAATCTAAAGCTTCTACGCTAGCTCAATTAACATCTACGGTTGAGACCATACAACTAGCTAAAGAAGCAAGTATCCTGTCCAAGAAAGATCTTAGTGCCTACAACAACTCCTCCGCCTTCGCAAGGGACTACGAGGATACCAGTGAGAATCCCATTCGTCGCTCAGGAGACATCACACCGACTTTAGTGCATTTGAAGTATAAGATGTTATTAGAGAGGGCAGAAAACGCTCAAAAGGCAGCAGTGGATGGTGGTGCTCCATCTCCGTACCCACCTGAAGAAGATTCATGGGAAATCCTAGAGAAAGCATCAGAGATTGCCAAAATAGATCAGACTTCTGAGATTGTCCTTTCCTCTGCGCAGGCAAAGTCCCGAAGTGTCAACATGAAGAATCATGTAGTGGAATCTCCCAGCATGGAAAGCAAAGGAATTTCAGGGCTCAATGAGTCTTCTTCTAAGCTTTCCATAGCAAGTAGTGCTGGTATGCAAGTGCGACCCACTCTTTTAGAGCCAAGTCCTTTATTTAACCCTGCCACATATCACAATCTTGGTGTTGACGACGGGCTTCCTGACGAAGTCTCTACTAGTCGTCAGTCGTCGACCTCAAATATGGGCATTGATAGTGCAGATAACGGAATGAAATCTCGAGAAAGCAATGGCATAATTGCTTCTTCCTTTGAGGCGCAAGCCTTGCAACAGCATGAAAATACCGATGATTCCAAAATGGAAAAACATAAGTCTTATCGATCCCCTCTTGTGAATATTATGCATACTAAAGTGGATCCAAGCGCGAACGATTTATCCGAAAATGGAATCACCGAGCAGATCGGTACTGAATCAAACCTAGTTCTCGGTCTCGCTGAGAGCACTGTTGCTATGAAGGGTGAATTTTCGGACTTGCTTGATCCAGGACACATTCATCGTGTTGCTTTCGAAGCGAGCGGGGCACTTGCTGTAGGAGCCACTGCGCTGGAGACTAGTCTTGGTGGCAGAGGTACAGAAATTCTTCGGGAAGATCTAGGAAGTCTTGAGGATGCAGGAATAGTGGAAGCAAGTGGTTTGGGCACTAAAAATAGGGGGGAAAGGACCAATCTTGCATATTTAGACAGAATGGGTTCAATTTCCTCCAATGATGGCGCCTCTACTGCACTAGAGAGTGACTTTAGTAATTCTATTTTTTCATATTCGAGAAACCAAACCGCAACCATCCATGCTCCTGCACTCAGCGGAAATGCTCTCAGAGTAGGACATGGAATACGTAGATATGATGCATCCTCAAACGAAATGCCTGGAAAGTTACTTACAGTGAATCAACCTTCGGCTAAGCCCACCACTGCCTCCCGGCGTACAAGTCGAAGTCTTCATGCAGAAATAGCTGACATCGATAATTCCTTAAACCGACCGTCCATCACAAGGAAACTAAAGATAAATGGAGTATCTTCCTCAAATCGAGGAGGCTTGTCTGATAGAAAGAGTGCTTACACCAATGGAACTTTCTCAAGCACTGGTCCAATTATTACGGAACCTCCTACGCAGTATACGAATATTCGACGAAAACCAAATTCCGCCAGTATCCGGGACTTACGTGGTGAATCAAGAAATAGGGAGAAGGATCGCGCGTTTAGTAAGACTACAACTGCTAGTAAATTGAGACCGCAAAGTGCAGGACCCTCAGCAAGATCTGGTATCCATAAGAAGGAAAACAGACGCGGAGACTCAGTGGGACTTCGAGTAGTTAATTGGAAATACGGGTCAGCTCCTGTACAAGATGTTCATCAAGATGAGAAAGTAGATGACGAGTTAATGAGAGGACTTGTCTCTGGTAATAAATTAGAGGATCCCAGTCTGATCACTATAGATAGGAATTTCGATTATATCAAATTTGATACGCAACCAATGAGTAGTGCAGGAGATTATGGTCGTAGAAGCAAGCGTTCGAATTCACATAAAGGCCATATCCCTTTGACTGGTTCCCAAAATGAAAGCAAATGGATACATTTGGATCCTAACAGTAGAATTGACTCATGCTTATTACGCAATTCAGTGAATGATCGCATCACTTCCGGAGCTCCATCAAGAGAAATACCCAGTACATCGCAGCATTCGCTCGAAGCTGAGTCCGTTGTGGCGCCGAAATTAGTGCCTGCTATTCAACCTTCAGCACCCCAAACAAGGTTTCTGTACCCGAAGAGCTTCTTAGCTAAGGAACTATCTAAAACAGATAGACGGCAGGAGCATATCGTGAGACTAGCTCTCGACTCGCCTACCAGTCAGCGCACCGACGAGGATTCAGCTGCTAAGAGCATGAGCATACCAAAGATACAGATTGGGGAAGGATCCGCCCATTTATTAGGCATGTAGTGGAAGTTTTGAATCTGTGAGTTAATTATATTGTACAATAGTCCATGTTGTATTTGTAACGACAGTCATTTGCCCTTCTACTTCTTCTTCTTCTTTGGGTCAGCGTTGGGGTCTGTGGCTTCGATGGCATCCTTCGCACGATCCAGGAGAATTCGCAGAGACTGATTGAGAACATCTGTATCATTACGATATTTTTCTCTCTTTTCCCACCAAGCAGCGATACTGCCTGGTTTTGCTTTAGAAGACGCACTTTGATCTGCATCGGCCCCCTTCTCCTCCGCAACTGCTGGTTCCTCAGCGCTATAAGCTGAGTCGATGACTTCAAATATTCGCAACTTTGTCTGTTCTCGAACTCTTTCGTTGAATTTAAACATGAGCTCTACTCCTTGAACAGCTTCGTTCTGAAGTTTCTCAATTTCCAAGTCGCATTTTTCGCGTCTTTGTACAACGCCTGCATGTTCAACATGGACAACATCAAGTCCCGAACCCGTGTAGTTCTCTTTAAAGTTATTACCTACACCGTGGCCGTGCATGATCTGAAGACGCTCAGCTGCACCAATTTTTTTCGACCAAATAGCACTATCAAGTGTTTCAATGATTTTATCGTCGAAATGAACTCTATTTTCACCTTCTGCAGTCGAGGATAGATGCGCCACGTGGTTGAAGTAGGTTGCGGCAAGGCGGGAAAGCTCCCCTCTTCCTGCCGCCATCGAATCCCATTCCTTCTTAAGTTTATTTATTCGAAGTATCTGCTCGTAATCGTGACTCACAGAAGCCACTGTGCCAGTCAACACATCATATTTCCACAAGAACTGAGGCTTGACCAGCTCAATTGCGTGGTACGGCAAGGCATCCAAGTTGCTTCCATCTGCGACAGCAGCCTTCGCACTTTCACGCTTTTCATCAAAAATTCGATCAACAGCTTTCGGATCAGGATCATCAAGGCCCCCTAAAGTCGTGGTAAACGCGTATGGTAGACGAGATCGCCACTCGTCTGGAATGAACATTGCTGATTCATCCAGTCGGAGCTCGACGAGGAGATCCACCACGTCATCAACAGCACCCCCGCCCCCCTTACCTTTTTTATCATCTTTTTTACCTTTCGCATCTGCCGGTGGTGCTTCCTCTGTACTTCGGGTGGGAACTTCTTCTCCAGGTTGCAAAAAGCCGTCGATACAAATGTTCAGCACATGGATCCCGCCTTGTCCACGTAATTCGTAGACTTTTCTTCTGTCAGATTTTCTTGAAACGGTCAGTACATAAGCGAGCTTCTGAGCGAATTCATCAGAGTGAATTCCCGGACCTAGGAACTTTTCTATAGCTTCTTTCGCTGCACTTGAAACAGCATCTGATGCCGCTTCTCCTTCATCCGAAGCTTCTGTGACCTCCTCCTTATTTGATTTATCAGCTCCTTTTTGACACCCAATCGACAGAGATATAGGAAATGAGGTCTTTTGCACTGACAATACATCCCGAAATAGAGACAAATCTCGATTAGGATAGTAAGCGCCAACATATCGACAAGGTTGATTATTCGTCTGCAAATTAGCTGGAGTAGCGATAGCACTCTTCGCAAGTACTACGAGCTTCCAAGGAAATGCCGGAACTTCGGTCGCAGAGTTCCCGCGGCACTCCTGTAAGAATTTATTCATTTTGCAATGCAAAATCAAAGTCGTGTTACAGCTGCTATTAACGGGTACCGCTGAAAGGGATATCTTCGGGAAAGATACCGAACTGTCGAAATTGGAACTTTCTAATAAATCAGATTTGATGTCATATACTGTCTTTCCGTCTTCAGTTACCACCTCATTCGCATGCTCTTTTTCATCGGCATTGACTTTCTGATCGCTGTGTGTGCTGCACGATAGGTGCTCTGATACAGAGATGGTTGGTATATGGACGCAACATAGAGCTTTTTCTACGCGGTAGCTATCGTCTCCCTCACTAGCATCTAACCTCAAAGGATATCTGAATACTATTTGCTCTGTGTCATCAGCAGTTGGAAGAGCTTCACCTTCCTTCACAAGAGCAGAGTACCCATTACCGCAGCTTTCCCATATAGTTTCTGCTGGACCAACGGAAATGTCGACACCGCAGCTAAATGTAGCAACGAATGAGGCTTTTGTGAAAACACGTACCCAGAAAAGTAGCGGTTCCTTATCTGATGTAGACAGACGTGCGCTGGGAATGTGAAAGGTTGTCCGCGTGATGGGAATAGCCGATGTTTGAGTCAGTTCAACTCTCATGACTAAAGGATCTTCATCATCAGTACGAACTTCTTGCAGCACAACTACCACTCCTGATGGCAACTGCGGTGGTAAAGCCCCACTAGCGGCAGCAACCGAAGTGTCTCCACCCTCTGCTTCCCCTGAAGCAGCAGAACCCTCGTCGGTAGCTGAGGTGCTGACTAGCATATCAGCATGAATGGCAACAGAAAGAGAAAGTGATGGTGCAATAGGGACCAGCGTAGCAGTACTGGCAACTTTCTCCATCTCTTCGGCTTGATCAGCAATTGCAGCAGCTGCCTCAGCATCGTCTACAACCGCATTTTCAACTACTGGTGTCGCTTCTTCGGCCTTAAAGAAGGCAGTGTTGGCGACCTTCAGTAACGTCGGGGGAAGCTCTCCCTGCTCCACACATAATGCATTAGCACCAGAGTCAGATTCAGGTGCATCACCTTTCCCTTTCTTATCCTTCCCTTTTCCTTTACCACCACCATCTTCAATTGGCTCTTCTGCGAGCCAGTGCCGAGGGAGGGGAGTGCTGACCGGCGTACGTAACCGGGAGTCAAGTGAAGTGATGTAGCCATTAGCAGCTTTCAATTCTTCTAATGATATCCACTGCATATTAACCTCGGTTGGTTCCGGTAGTTTCGGTAACTGCGCTTTGTGTCGCTCAATGGCGCTCAAAGTCGAGACATCAATTGCGACCTCTTCAGTAGGAATCTTTTTGATGACTTCCCAATGCACTAGTAGTCGCGTCGAGGCCATATCTTCGACTGCATTTTCATCTGATGTCTTCGCATAGGAGACGCCAAGAATGGGTAAAACTTGTGTGGAAGCACCATTCCAAAAGGTTGCAAAAAAAGCGTCACTGAATGCTGTGCTGGTGACCCCATCCTCGATTGCTACTATCATCCCCTCCCGTCTCTTCAAGGCGTTGATCAATTGCTCGCGCTCACTCTGCTTGCGTTGGTACTCTTCTTTAAACTGCTTCTTGGTTCGAAGACCGTTTACAGGCTGAGGACTACCTGACTGTCCATCCTTTGGTGCAGCCGGTTTGTTCTCCGAGTCGAGCAGCTCCTGCAGACTTTCGGGAATTTGAGTGGGGTCCACGAACAACGCGCCACCAAAAAGTATTTCATCTCGCAATACTTTTACTCTGGAACTGTCATCATCCATCATACCACTCAAATTCATTGGAGTACCAGGCAACCAACCAGTTAGCACGTGGACTGCGAAGGCGGTGAAGACGGCGACGCTTTTTGTCGAAGATGACTCTCCGTCCAGAGGGGCACCTAGAGTCGCCTTGTATCCACATTTGGTGTACGTATGGTAAACTGCCTTGGCAAGAATCATAGGCCATAATTCTAAAGGATTCGAACTGCACGCTATGGCCCTATCTCCATCGGAATCCAAGGGGACTTCATCCGTGACTTTGACCAGTCGCCACTCTCCGCCAAGGAAGAGCCGGACTCCATACTTCCCTGCAGGATTGTAGCATGGTCTATTGCTTCCTGGGAGTTTCGGGTAGATGCTTCTCCAGAGATACTGCATCCCGAAAGGAGCCCCTTCCTCAGAAGATCCCTCGCACTTCGAAGACTGCACGATAGCCCGACCGAAGCGCCCTATAAGTTGCAAGGCCGTCACCATCAACGGATCTACCAGTCCACCTGCTGGCTCCTCCTTGTGCACGTCGTTGCTTTCCATGGCTTCTGCATATGAATCCTGAAGTGCCGCTGCTTTCTTAGCTAGGTCGTCTTTTTGCCCTTCACCGCTGCCTTCTTCGGCGGACTCGACTGCAGCCTGCGCAGCAGTGATCTCGTCATTCATTCTATCGTACTCTGCTTTCCGGGACTTTTGTTCAGCACTTAAACGCTTGAAAAATGTCCATGGCATGTCGAAGCCTGTGGGTTCAATGGTTTCCATGACAGCATTGGTGTTCTCAAGAAACATGCGAGGCAACGTCTTGCCCGTCTCCTCGTCAACAGCAGGCTCAGTGAGCTCCGATGCTGGCGCACCTTTCTTTGCATCCTTCTTACCCTTTGCTTTGGGATCAGCAGCAGCTTCATCTGCATCTAAATCCAGGTATGCACGCAGCGCTTTCCCTTCATTGACGAGTATGTGCTCAGGGTATTCGATAACAAATGCGCCATCTGGATCAATTGGCTCACTCCAGTTTTCACCCTCTATGTTCCAAACAGGTAACACTTTTTCAATGTTGGCCAGTACAGCTTTCAAGGGCTCCTGCAGAGCAGGAACTTCTTCGGCTGGTGCAGGCAGCTCTGCTGCTTCTCGCACATATTGCGTGGGGTCCAACTCGAAGTCACCACCTCCGCCTTTCTTCGCATCTTTCTTAGGGCCCATCTCTCTTTAAAATGTCCAGCCTCTCCTCGAGTACCTGGTGAAAGGGGACGAAAGACCTCTAAGGAGTTGTTTCACAGCGCCGTCGTGCAGCCGTCGTTTCTCCAAAAAGAAAACGACACGAATTCCGCTTGAAAAGGATTTTATTATTTTTGGGGGAATGGGGTCAACGAAATTTTTTGGAAGGTTTCTTACAATTCAAATCCTTTTGTAAAAGTACATATAGGCATGCTCAAACGGCGGATTGGTGCTGAGAGCAACTTTTTCGTCGTTATATAAAGCCCATTTCCCATCTGGTAATTTTCGATGACACACATAGTGTCCGTGTGTGACGTTGCTGCCCAGGTGGGATATCATGCCAATCAATTCGTACTTGCCACTACCAGCTTCACCGTATTCGGGGATGGCCGCGGAAGAAGCCGAAGCACTGGCACCGCTCTCTGATTCCCCAGCAACCATAGCAGCCAATGTCTCCGCAGTGATCCCTGCAGCATTGTCGTGAGAAAACAGCCAATCTGCTGCTCGTTCAAGGTTGCCATCGGTGCTCCGTAGGGCAGCCTCGCATTGAATGGCATTGAAGCCGTAGTTTTGAAGCATTTCTATACTCTCTTGACTTACCGCCGAAGTGGATGCAACACCACTGGCCTGTGGTGTCGAAGCTGCCGGAGCCGGCGGATCGTTGAAATCAGGGTCTTCCATATGCGCAAAGACCCAATTCATTGCTGTTTCAGCATCTGCATTATTCGTTGCTATCGCTGCCCTCTTGGAACCGTTTTCGCTGAATCCCATGGAGACGAGTTGCATGACAATACCGGCATCGGCTTCGACTGAATCTGCATCTGCACTGGAAGCACCGCCGTCAAAACCAGCGGTGGATGACTCAGGCATGGCGACCTCGCCAGGACCAAGGCCGTCTCTCGTATATGAGGACAAGTCGAGAGTCTGCGGAGCTGCGATGCGCGCATCCACCTTTACTTGAACCCAATTGGCACCAATCACGTATCTGTTCAATTTAATGGCAAGATAAGGAGGGAATGATCTGAAGCGTGTATTTGATATGCACGGAGTGGACTGTCCTCCCAGAGATGGGTTGGACAGCTCGATTGTTTCGTCCTCGAATGTGCAGTCCAAACAAACTTGAAAAGGAATATCAAGCTTCGGAATATCGGTCGTACTGCTCGAGCTTCCGTCATCGAGCTTTGCCTTCTTAGCTTCTTGCTCATAACGCTCTATTTCTTCCTTGTTGATTGCTCTATCGGTAGGAACCCGAAGGTCCAGAGTTGTATTAGTCCCACAGGCAGGCAAGCGGACTTCATTAGTCACAGTGCATTTCATCTTCGATTGCAAATGGAACTCGAACAGACTACTTGTGGGTGCTGTGCCAGTGGGCATGAACCGTGTCAAAGCTGTTCGCTCGGCGCGTGACATTTGCTCCAGAAAGTATTGAAAGTACTCTGCCGCATCTTGCTGCTTTCCACCAGAAAACTCAGGGTGACTCTTACCAACCACATGCTTTAGCATTCTTGGAGCAACCACGTACTTCTCTAGTGTGCTTTTATCGGCATCTCCCTCGCCTTCCTGCATTCGCACTTTCCCTTCGGGTGGAGGAGCACAGTATGTGTCTGTCGAGCAGGCATGAACAAGCTTAGACATTTGCGTCGCGAAGTCATCTGGAGCAGTATCGCTCGGGACTGAATCAATGATGGCTGCTCTGTTGTGTAAGTACCGCTCCTGGACCTCTGGGAGTCCAGCAATGCATTGCAACACGCTATTCATGTAGCAAGAGGAACCAATATTACGCAGACCCACGAGTCCAGGACCAGATAGTGGCACTAAGTCTGATCCACTCTCCATGATCTTCGCCCAATCATACTTCATATTAAGCTTCACTTCCAGCTCGGCCATCGTGCTGTCCGTCTTCTCCAGCTTCTGGATGTCAATTCCCCAATGGCTAAGATGTTCAGCGAGCTTGGAATCAGTGACCATGGTATCCTCTGCGTAGGACATAACATCGGCACTGTGAGCAGTGATAGTACCCAACTTTACACAAAGTGGATATATCTTGCCAGTCTCCTCATAATGAGCCAGTGCAGCCCCGCTTCCGCCAGTGCCGTCCCAGTTCTTGCGTCCACCCCCAATGTAGCCCGTACTGAGGTTGAGCCACAGATTCTCCGTGTCTCCGCTCATTTCGCACTTCCATGTCGAAGGGTCACTGGAGATTTTCTTTCCGTTGTCTAGTTGAACCAAATCAGCAGCGAATTGGCTCTCTTTGATTTCACTATCAGCACTCCAAGTATCCACTTGCATTTTGTTCTTCATACCATCGTGTGCGATAATGGCATTCAAAATATTGTTCACAAATTCAGGAATATCCAAGCACGGTAATTCTAGAAAAGTCACGCTATCTGTTGGCATCAAAACACACAAGCGATGTACTTTCGTGGTTTCGTAAGGGCTATCGAAGGCGTTGAAGCCATCTTTCGTGCCAATAGCTAGTTTTGTCGGAGCCGAGTCTTTCTGTTCCTCGTGCTTATTCTCTGGTTTCAAATTCTGCACCCACTCCTCATGCAAATATAATTTCGCACCACTCTTGGTCGCATCTTGACGCCAATAGCTCGCGCCATATCCTCGAAGTGAAACCAAATTCACGTACAACCCACCGGGGGAGTATGGGGAATCGAAAGATAGGCAACACTCATCCTTGTAAACTTTATCGTGGCTACTAGGAACCCTCAATTTCGAAAATTCGCCTCTAATCACGTTCAAAACCTCATCAGTCGCCATTTTACCGGACTGATACTAACACCGACCTTCTATACCCAAGTAAAGTTGTAAACGAAACTCGAATGGGGAAAAGAAATCCAGGAGGTTTTCCCTTTCAAGGGGATTTCCCCGATTTCCTGGTCAGCGCGTTGGTGTAGAGCGTTATTACACGTTCAATTGATGGCTCGGTCGCGATCTAAACGTCGTGATGCGAGAATCGTGACATCTTCTGCCACCGATGCGGTGGCTAGCCCATGTGTCACAAACCCCTCGCCGGAAACTAATGATGCGTCGAAGCTGAGAAATTCTCTGGTCACGAGTGAAATGAACCCCCTTTTGGATGTAATTCTCACCATTGTGATCATGTGCATCAGTCCTTTGATGATATTTTGGGTGCGTGAGCCATGCTGGATCATCCGTAGACTGTACTCGCATGCCATTTGCCCATCTCATTCTAGCATCCATTCTGACATCTCTCTGCGCTCTCAATCATTTTTTTTCTAATATGTAATAACAGGCATTCGTGCATGACAAGCTTATGTTCAAGTTTCTGAATCGCACATACATCTACAACGTGAGCTGGGAAGATCCACGCATGGATCATCGAGTTTTCAACTTGAATAGCAAAGACCATGTGATTACTATAGCTAGTGCTGGCTGCAATGTATTGGACTACATCATCGAAGGAGCTGCTGTCACCGCAGTTGACTTTAACTCCTGTCAAATCGCCTTGACTGAATTGAAGAAAGTGGCCATCTTGAATGTTGACTTTGAGACCTTCTTTGACATCTTCAGTAACTCGAACATGCAGTTGCTGAGAAGCATTTACAAGGATGTCCTACGCCCGCATTTATCGTCGGAAAGTGCTGAGTTCTGGGACAGCTCATGCTACAGCACCAAGTCATTTATGTACAGCGGCACCAGTGGAGTGATGTCGTTCTTCCTGTTCAGGATTTTGTTTCCTCTTTTCGGTCTAGGTTTCATCAGAGATGAGCTCATAAAGGGGGTAATTACCAAAGAAGAATTGATAGAAATGATTGCAGAGAGATCTTATACTATCCGAACTCTCGCCTGGGTGCTCGACAACGTCATGCTCCGAGGTGGATGCTGCTTTGCTGGCGTTCCCGAAAGGCAGATGGCCCTGGGCATGCACAGAGTTAACAATATTGCTCTTGTCATTGAAAGGTCGTTTTTTAAGAGTGATTTGATCAATGATAATTACTTTTACAGTGGTTACGTTCTGGGCAAATACTTGCCTCACAATGCACCAAGATATTTGCGCAAGGAACACTACAATTCTCTCCGCAAGAACCTAGCGGCAGGAAAGCTGATTCTTCATCACGGTACTATCCTTGAGGCTATCGATCAAACAACACAAGTTATTACAGTGGCTTCTTTGCTTGATCATATGGATTGGATGACTGACCGGATGATACAAGAAGAGCTGGTTCATCTCATTCGCAAGATGGATCCAGTACGTGGTAAGATCTTCTGGAGAACGTTTGCCGATGAAGTCCATTCCGCCCCCCTTCAGTGGCTTTCACCTATACGTGTAGCCCACGCTGACGATGAAGACTCCGACGATAGGGTCGGTATGTATTGGAGCACGTGGATCGCGCACTTGAAAGACTGTAAGGTTGCTTTTGAGGAACGGGTAGATGTGGACCAGTCACGAGGGTGGTACCATGACATCATGACAGGAATGAAAATTGTAACATTTCCGTTCTGGAAACCCTTTGTAGGGGCAACCATAACTCAGCAAGGGCATGCAAAAGATATGGAGAGCTTCTATAAGTACCAAAAGGAAGGCTATGATGCTTTCAGAGAGAATCTACTCCACGCCAAGCCTATCCTCATGGAGAATTTTCCTCTGGATAAAGGTGGTGAGATGGTATGGGTTGATGTAGGAGGAGGCACGGCCCGCAATTTAGAATATTTTCAGGTGGAAACTATCAGAAAATACTTCAAAAAGATTATTATCGTGGATATTTCGAAGTCACTGTTGGAAGTTGCGTCTACTAGAGTTAAACTCCTTGGGATTGACGACATCGTTGAAGTCGTAGAGTGTGATTTCACCAGCAAAGCTGTGATGAATCTTCTGCCAAAAGCTGGTACTGTGGACTGTGCCACCATGAGCTACTCATTCTCTATGATTCCTGACCAGAAGAGCTGTATGAACAACATCATAAGGCTTCTGAAACCTCAAGGCTGGGTTGCTATTGCAGACTTCTTTATGAGTGGCAACCACGACAACTGCTTACCACCAGCTGCAAAATTTGGTCGCAAATTGGAATCTAAGTTCCATAAACTCTGGTTCAATTTTGATAATGTGCATCTCCTTCACGACGAGGACTTGCACTTCAGCGGACTGCGATCCATCTGGGATAACAGATTCCGCGGCGGCGTCCCTTTCCTATTTTTTTTGCAGCCCTATCATGGTGTAAAAATCTATCGCAAAACATAGAGAATTCGCTGTGTTCATATTTTTGATCTTTAAATGAATAACTACTTTCGCTACAATACATGTACATCGTCTGGGCTGATGTCTCATCATAAGTAGGCTACCCCAGCTTGAGCATCCTCTGAAACTGGATTTTCCTCCACGGGAGCTTCTTCTACTTGCTGCACTTGATAGGAACTGGCAGCCAATTCTGCTGCTACTTGTTTGGCTCGAAGCTTCTCGGTGAGGTAAGTCGTATCAAACTTCGCTCGCTTGGCCGTGGAGGTTTCTCCTTCCTTGCGAACATAAGCTCTCTTCGGTTTTGGGGGGGCGTTGGGATCGACTTCTTTCGGCTTTCTACCACGCTTCACGGGGATGATATTTCCTTCTGCGTCATATTCGGGCTCTCTGCGCCTCTTGTAACCGCCCTTGCCACCTCGGCTACCTGGACCTCCATTTTTGCGAGGCTTCTTATCCGGACCACGGCCGCCTTTGCGCTTGCGCCCGCGAGCTTTCTTGGTGCTGTCGTCGGAGTCATTAGCTCCTTCGTCCTCAACACTGTCTGAATCAGAATCCAGCTCCCCGTAGATTGCTCCATCATGGTCCCCGTCGTAAGTGGAGTACATGTTTTCGGTGCTGGAGCTTTTTCCGGAAAGATCAAGGCGATTGCGTCGATTTCTCGTGCCTTCGATCACAGCCATCCACTCAGAAGCATTTGATCGGTCCTTCTCACTAAATGTGTCTTCATTTAATGTGAGACGCAGTAACAGATCCATACATATTTGACGATCTCTGTCGGGTAAATTGCCACGATGGTGCAAATCTGTAACGCCATCAATCATGAGCTTCAGGTCCTTCATGAACTTCTTCTTGTCAAACCTTTCATCCTCGTCCATAGCCTCCATGCGTTCAAGCATGGAGTCTGGTGTGTTGAGATCTGGCAGGACCTTTCTCCAGAAATCAGGATCATTGACATCAACATCTTGCAAAGTATCGTCACTTGCGCCAACAAATTTAGTTTTGCGTGCTCGACTCTTCTTCTTTTTGTTCAGCCAACTTTCGGTCTTTTGACCGCCTTCAGTGATATGCACGTGAGCTCTTGAAGCGAGAATCTTATCAATATCTTGCTCACAGAATTCTTTCATTTCCTGATCTTGCTCTTCGTCGTCAAGTAGAACGGCGTAGGCACCCTCTTTGAGAAGCTGTTCCATCTCTTTCGAGTCAATTTTCTTCTCCTCGTCACCCTCGGTATCATTGAACTTCCTGGTACCCAGCACAGCTTGCTCTAAACCCAGTTTGCGACTGGCGCGGTCGAACATTTCCGCCTCGAAAGAGCGGCGAGTAATCAATCGATATATGGTGACATGTTTTTCCTGCCCAATACGATGGCAACGGGCCATGGCCTGCACATCATTCTGAGGATTCCAGTCGGAGTCGAAGATAATAACCGTATCAGCAGCGGTTAAGTTAATTCCTACGCCACCTGCACGAGTGGATAGTAAGAAAATGAATGAATCGGGATCCTTATTAAAGCGGTCAATACCTTTTTGACGATCGTTGCCTGAAACGCGTCCATCTAATCGCTCGTTTGGATACTTGCGGTATTCACAAAACTCTCCAATTAAATCAAGCATCCTCACCATTTGCGAAAAAATTAGTACTTTATGTCCTTCCTTGCGCAATTTCGGTAAGAGTTTGTCAAGGAGTACCATTTTGCCACTGGTAGGAATGATATTCTCCTCCATGCGGCGACGCACATATTCCTTGTCGGCGGCCTTGCGTCGAGCAACTTTTGCTTCTTTCTTACTACGAGCAGTCTCATCGGAGCGTTCCTCATTCGTAGTCGCTTCGCGCCTCAACTTCTCATCTAAATTGCTCTCCTCGAGCTCTTCCACCCCGTTGACCAGATAAGGGTGATTGCAGCATTTACGTAATTCCATCTGAATATTCATCAACTTCGGCATATGACCCTTCATTTGCTGCATCAAGAAACCGTGATTATGTTCGTAAATGGCGCGATAATATTGTTTCTGGATAGTAGTGAGCTCCACATCGATGATTGTCTCCTCTTTCGGAGGGATGTCTTTCGCCACATCTTCTTTGACTCTACGAAGTAAATGGGGAGCAAGACGTCTCTGCAAGCCGAGTACTTGATCCTGAGTTTGAATATTTCCGAATCTTGATTGAAACTTCTCTGCATCAGGGAATTTCGCCGGCTCGATGAAGTTGAGGAGGGACCATAGTTCTGCTGTGTTATTCTGAAGCGGGGTACCAGTCAGTAAGACG
>JACLAC010014163.1_pt1 | contig 17419 bp, 16 predicted proteins | sample 8027881 | NCBI WGS metagenome assembly JACLAC01 (sample SAMN15725517, study PRJNA655200) | protist metagenome | isolation source: fluorescence activated cell sorting (FACS) single amplified genomes of... | place: Spain: Blaines Bay Microbial Observatory, Mediterranean Sea | collected 2016-01-19
ACAATGTCACATGCTGCGCGTGTGCCATGTCATTGGTTTACTTTTAGGTCAGCAGCGGTTGCTTGTGTGACTGCACGCTGGCCCATCCAACTTGGCAAACCCTCTTGAATCGGAGCAACAAGAATGGCCATGTAATTGATTTCTGGCTAGCTTTGGCATCAAGTTGCGTGCCGCAGGTGATGCCGTCATGAAAATCTCAAGCTTGTTGCGAGCAAGAGAGTCTCAATGTGCACAGTAGGAGAGTCAGCCGAAAGAGACCAAGTAGGTCCTGATCTCAGTACGTATCCAGCACATCAACCAACTTACGCATGATGGACACATCCAAGTAGTGGCCATGGGTGGTTGTTGAACTTCTGTATGGCAGTTTTGCAGATTCTGCGAAGCCTTTCTGACAGGAGAAAAAGCGCAAGGCACAGGCGGCTGCAACCTCAGCAGCGGTTGCTTGTGTGACCGCAGAGCGAGCTCAACAGGCTGCAGCAGAAGCAGCAGCGATAGCAGCCAAGGCAGCGCCATCGTAGTCTAGACCGGTGTCACATGAGTTCTGTCAAGGCATTAGTTGCAGTCTGGCATAGGCTTCATGTAAAGTGTTTGAGTTTCAGGCGTCTTGACCCCTATGCCCTACATCAGCTGGATTTGAGGTTACTTTGTCAAGAGAAGGTCAGACGACCTGGTCTGATGTCTGTCGGTGAGATATCTCTTTCAGACGATTTGATATTACGTGACGGAGTCTTCCAACAGAAGAGCAGAAGTCAGAAGTGTTAGATCGATTGCGAAGCCCATGCCAATCGCCATATTGTAAGCTGTTGCATTGCTGAATAGCGCAGGGTATCCTGCGGCATGGTCTCATATCTTAAGCCTTGCTTGTAGCAATTGCTGTGATGGCCATCTTGAAGACATTGTGGCCTAACCCAACAACCCAAATCCATACTATATTATGGTAGCAGATAATTTTCAACATCGGTGAGTCAGTGCTTTATGTAAGCTTCAACTTCTGAATGGGTCTGAGCGTCTACTCAAGCCGGCTGGCTCCTGTGGAGTCGTGGATCATGGCATCCACGTTTAATTGCAATGAGGTCAGCAGTGCCCACTTTTGATGCTGGAGGGCACCAAAGGAGTTTAGCGTGGCGATCCCATGCTCCTCTTAGTAATGCGCAGCCTCAACCAACCAGATTGCTGGCTGCAATGTGATGCTGGCGGCAGTCGTTGGCTTTTTCTTGCTCATTTGTTGTGCATACAGTTCTCGCCTAATGGCGGCAAAGTGCTGCGTAAATATGTGGCAAACTGTACTGTATGTAGTTGGCATACGCCATTGCTTGTAGAACCCACTTCGTAAAGTTATTTTCATCAGATTGACAGTGTTGGTATCTTCGAAGTGTTCTTGCTCGCGCCACTGATAGGATTGCCATTTGGTGGTGACTGTAGTCTAGACAGAGAACGATCATGAAATGCGCGCAACCTTCCCCAAAGACCTCAGTAACACCAGAATTGTCAAGGGATGACACCGTGGACCATTTACCATTCAAATTGGTTTCTGTGCGTGCGTCACTTAATCGTTGCATGGGGAGCATGCCTTGTGGCATTGGACATGCTGCGCACTCTGGGCTCAATATGGAGAAGTGAACTCAACCCCACACATTGACTTTACCTAAGGTTGTGTAGTTGCTGTGGACATCCAGGTGCTTCCATCACTCTGGCGGTATCGTCAAGGCTCCACTCAATAGGGGTCTTCTTTCGAACTTGGTCAGGATTGACATGGTCACCTACAACAGTATCCTCCAAACACGCATGCGTCACGTCTTGTCACTGTCGTCACTATGTGATACCAAGTCTGAGCCCCAAAAAGTATTGGCCGCCTTTCTCCAAGGTCATTGGCCTTGAGCCGACTTGCGGTCTTGCGTTGTTGCGAAGTCCCTCGGCGCCTCAGCCAAGCTCAGCGAGTCAAGTAACAGTTGTTGACGTATCTAAGATGAGGCTCCCAGTGGCGCCCGCGACGACACCCATCATCAGATTCAGAGATCACCTCAGTCATGTGCATTGCGCGCGGGGCCCATTCAGTCTTGCAGACGATATTGTGGCGAGCTTGTGATTTCAATTTTGGAAGATATTTTGATATTGCGTGAGTTCAAGCCTCGAGAAACAAGGCCATATGAATAGCCCTCTAGCCATCTAGCCAGTTCAAGTTTAACAGAATAATCAGACACAAGCAGCATGCCTCTAGTCTCCTCAGGACTTCCAGAGACCGCAGTCTGTCCTCTGGGGATTTAGCGATAAATGTTCATTTGTCGGGAATTGAAATTTTGGGCTGCTGTTGAATATTTCAGGTCCCATCGCTGCCACATGCGGAACCTAGTGCCCAGTGAGTTGGCCAGGTATGAATTTAATTATTAGCTTCTCAAATCATATTGTTAAAGATTCAGGATTTCTGCTTTTGAAAATTGACAAGCAAGTCTATGTCAATGGCACGACCTCGACATGTTTCTCAAGAGGCTAGCAACAACTTAAGAGTGGTCAGCAAGCCGGCGGCGCTTTGTTGGGCGGCTTGGGCCTCGACTTTGCCAATTCAGACATCCTTCGGATTCCTGATGCTGACAAAGGGATTGGTTTTGATTGTGAGGGTTGCGCTAGCTTGAAGCCTGTCATGAATGTGATGGTTTGAGAAGCTAGCTAGTTGCCCACAGGTGTGACCGTCATCAAAATCTGAAGCTTGTTGTGAGCACGAGAGTGTCAAATTGACAATATGCGCGGTGGGAGAGACAGCCCGAAGAAACCAAGTAGGTCCTGACCTCAGAGGATACGTCTCCAGCACATCAACCAACTTATGATGAATATATGCAAGTGGACACCATGGGTGGCAGTTGAACTTCTGCATGTCAGTTTTGCATCCTACAGGAGGACCAGCGCCAAGCGGAGGCGGTTGGAGGAGACGAGGGACCTCAAAAGCAGGGTGCAGAAGCATCGACAACAGCAGCCAAGGCAGCGCCATCGTAGTCTAGACTAGTGTCACATGAGTTCTGGCAAGTGATTAGTTGCAGTCTAGCATAGGCTTCATCTAAAGTGGTTGAGTTTCATTGCCGGTTACTCTCACGTGTGTGGACCGCATTTGATCAAGCCGCACAACCGGATAGCCAGTCAGCCAGTCCGACTGTCAGTCAGCCAACCGCACCTCTCGACGACTGGAATGGTTTTCGGCGGTTGGAAGGCGGATCCCAGAGATTCTGCGAAAGCTCAAAAAAAATCAAGGTTCCTTGTGAGATTGGATTTCGTCCTACGATGGAATCTTTCGTGTGACCTTTCTGAAAATACTTAGACTAAACTTAAAAGGGCGCAAGCTGGATGGCACGCCACACATTCATCCATGGGTCGGTCGGGCTATCCCAGAAAAGTGAGAAATTTCAACATTGGTTGAGAGAATTTCTTTCAGCGGTTGGTGGAATCTTGGGCGCGCACACTTCCGAAAACACTAAAATGGCGGAAGGTGGATGGCGCGCCAAAAAATCATCCAAGAGTCCGGCTATCCCAGAAAGCTAAAAAATAGAGGTTCTCAATAAATCGGATTTCGATATACAATGAAATCTTTGGCGCGCACCTTTCCGAAAACACTACAGGGTGCAACTTTGATGGCGCGCCAAAATTTCATCCACAGGTTGGTATATCACAGGGTGCAACTTATCCATCTGCGGGTCTATCCCAGAAAGCTCAGAAATTTCAACGTTCCCGAGAGAGTGAATTTCGGCACGTGATGGAATCTTTAGGGCGCACCATTCTGAAGACACTAAAGGGCTTAAGGTACATGGCGTGCCAAAAAATCCTCCATGGGTACGGCTATCTCAGCAAACTCAAAAAATCGAGGTTCCTTGAGAGATTGGATTTCGCCTTTCGATCAAATCTTTGGCGCGCACACATCTGAAAATAGTACAGGGCTCAAGGGCGGTGGCGCGCCAAAATTGCATCCACGGGTTGGTCCATCACAGACAGCTTTATGGTGGTGCTTTAAGGCCGCGCGATCCATCTGCGGTTGAATATAGGGACGACTCGGTTCATTGCGATGGAACAAGCAGGATCTGGTTTTGCCTTTTTGTTATATTGTGCGTCGTCGACATATAAAGTTGCTAACAGCAATCTCTTCTTTTGCGTAGCGAAAATGTCTCTCATGCATTACATGTTGCTCTCAGAATATTAGTATAATCTTTGATGCTACTCTTTTTGATTTGGCGGTGGAAGCGTGGCATTGATGGCTAGTTGTGGTAAGGATTTTTTGTTCATTTCGTCGAATATGTCAGTTCATATGATTATCTAAGTAGTCATCATCGGTTGTTGATTGTTGAAATTCTGCATGAAGTGTTGCAGTAGCTTTGCAGGAGGAGGAGAATGACACCGACGAGCTGGCTGGAAATGAGGAGCAAGCTCAAAAGACGCAGCGGCTTGCAGACGCAGCGGACAAAGCCTCCGAGCCGCAGGCGGCTGCGGCCTCAGCAGCGGTTGCTTGTGTGACCGCAGAGCGAGCTCAACAGGCTGCAGCAGAAGCAGCGGCGATAGGGGCCAAGGCAGCGCCATCGTAGTCTAGACCGGTGTCACATGAGTTCTGTCAAGTGTGTCAAACTTTGTTTGCAGTCTGGCAGAGTTTCATCTATAAGTGTTTGAGTTTGAGGCGTCGTGACCCCACGCCCTACATCTGGATTTGAGGTTGCTTTGTCGGGACAAGCTCAGACGTCGCTTTGATGTCTGTCCAGTGAGATACTGTATAATGCTGTCGACAGACTAAGAGCATTTCTGCATTGGTTAGGAAGGGTCCTAGATCTAAGGTGCAGTGACTCTGCGAAGACCAACAACCAAGTAGCATACAGGCATGACGCCATAATTGATTCATTGCTGGTAACTTAGGCCAGGGCAGCCTCGCCAATTCAGAAGCAATTGGGTGCCATAGTGATTGTCTAGAATGCTTCATTGACAATTGGGCCAGGTAGAGATTAAACGATACCAAAGAACTTTGCAGCGTTGGCCATGATATTGGTTCATGGGGCAACTATAATCATTCTTCTGGGGATATGTTGCATGAGACTTGGAGCTATCTCACACTATGAATGACATGGTACTTGGTTGCGTTCACGCGTGTGTCATTGGTACCAGTAGCTTAAGTTAATAACGTCGTCGACTCGAGATCAAGTCAATAGGCTAAGCTCAGCTTGCGCATCGTCGTACTTCAAGTTGGCCCAGACTGGGTGGTTCATCATGTGGCATTGCTGGATGTAATGTGGTTCGCCAGAATTGCAACATGCTAGCCGGTGAAGCCAGGTGTGTAGTTATTGTACCCGCACCTCAGATCTATCATGAGTAGCGTTAATAACTGACAATGTGACTGGCATTAGTACTTGGCTCAAGCATCGCACTGGCAGTGCCCATCCAGAGCGCAATATCCTTTGCATACAGGTCTCAGTTCCGAATTCCAGTTGTAGCTTCATCCTCTCATGGCATCGAAGCGAGACTCTCAGTTTGGGCCAGGCGAACCGCATCAGCCAAGCTCTTCGCTACATGTGCGCCAGCTTGGTGACACCACTGCGAGTGCCACTGGATATTGTATAGACCAGGTGATGGATCGACTTCAAGGCGGGCATCGACGCAAGTTGTCAGAGATATATGGTCCGCATGTTCACGAGCACCAAGATTATCATCGTACCAGTGTCACCTTCGAAGCTGATGCGAAACGACAACGCAGCATCATCAGGGACACCGAGCATGACTACTCAGAGCTTGGCAGTGGCACAGTGACTGCGCCGCTGAACTTCTCTCTTGAACATTTGGACCACTTCCGGGCTTCCTATAAATTATCTGGGCCCATGGTCGATCGCTTTCTCAAGTTATTCCAATACGATGGTCCCAAGCGGAGCGTTTACAGTGGGAGCCGCAATCACATTAGCATTGCGCGAAAGATGCAGCCCCATGATGCCAGCGAGGAGATTGTCAAGGAAATGAAATCGAGCCAGGCGACTTTCAAACCCTCGCCGTGGAATCGCTGCTGGTGAATATCGCCGACGGACACTGCCAGTCGTCACTCATGGCACGACATGCGTTGTTCAAACTCGCAGCTTACTGGCAGTGCACACCTGGTCTGGACTCGACGGATTCTTGGCGGAGTGTTTTCTAGCAGAATCTGCTCAGTGCTCGTCTTTTTTTACCCATATGTCAGAGTGACACTCAGTCTCAGACTTCAGGATCTGACTTCACATCGTTGTAAGTCCGCCGACGGCCGCGTTGTTGTTGGTAAAGCTGAGGAAAAAGTCGCATTGCGTGAGTATCATCTCCAAAGCTCCGCTACAATAATTCTAATTGATCATATGTCCCCAAACAGTGCTTGCAATTTGAAAGATTCTGACAGCTTTCCAAGAGACCAAGGGATGCTTCCAGGCCAGGGGTGCGTTCGCGGAGCTTGGGTGCAAGATGTTATTGTAAGTATGCACTTAAAGTGACACTAACGTTCGCCACTCCGAAGGCAAGCAAGGCTGACAGTTGCAAGGCAAGCCCAGTGACTCTAGAACCACAGTGGCACTGTTTTGGGGTCCGAGACTCCTGCTTCAGGTTGCTAGTGGGTTATATGTCTTAGACTCTATGGGCGTGAAACAACCTTACATCTGATTCCGACATATGTTATATTCAATTCGTTGGAGTCACCGCTGTAGAAATGACCATCAAGTGGCTTGGCTCATGTTGAGGCTCAGCTTACACCAGCATGTGCACTGGCATCCCAAGGCCTGACCATTGTCATTGATGCATGGCAATGATGCAGCAGCCCTACAGGAAGCGAAATGCGGGGAAGAGGTCGCCGCAAAGGAGGAGCAAGCTCAAAAGGACTCTATGGAAGCAGAGGCGAAAGCAGCTGAGGCAGCGCCATTGTAGCGTCATTAAGAGTTCTGTGAGTAGAGATTGTGTTTAGATTGGCTGGCTTAGTAGCTTCATCTACAATGCCATTATGGTTCAGATTCAGCCATCTTGACCCTACGCTCTCCATTTAGTTTGAACGTTCTTTCTTCAGACAGGGTGCAATTGCATGGATGTCTGTCCTGTGTCGCAGTGAGACATGTATATTACTTATGGCACCCATGAACAGTAGAGCAGAGGCTTTGTCAGATCAATTGCGTCATCAAGGCTCATTCAGTCCATTCGAGCGAAATTGTCTTCTGACAAGTTTCTGTCGGAGCCTTGATTTGGTACGACGGGACCCGACGAGACTTGACAAGTCGTTTGATTATCCCGTATCTGTGCACGATTGATATATGGACTTGCATGAGACCCCACGGCATCCCCTAAGAGCCTGACTCAGTGTCACTGTGAGGTCTCCTCGCTCAACTTTGATCATTTGCTTGTCTGAAGTGTGTCAAGGCGCTAGCACTGAACTTTAGGCGATTGGGGCTGGTTTTGAGCGCTGGCGCTCAAGTGTGGCGCTAAACAGTTTAACTCCAGGTAACAGCTCAAGGTTCGAGTTTCATGTGTTCAGAGCCAAACAAATATTGTTTGCAATATATTGTGATATACAGTATGTAACTGTATGTTATACAATACTCCAGCCCATATGTTCACAATTACTGCAGCCCACATGTTCACAATTTCAACTCAAGCCGTCGGAGACTAGTCTTGTATCATTCTTCAATTATTTAGAATTTATTCTTGAGGAGATGGAAACTTGGTCGTGGGGAAGAGGAGGGGTGCGTCCTGAACCTGAAGCAAGCAGGGATTTAGAGCCATGGGGTCGGAAATGGCCACCATCATGGTGGCCTAAGCCTGTGCTGCAGGATCTAATTGGCAGCGCCAGAGAATTTGCAAAAGACCACCATAGTAAGTCTTTCGGCGCAAAGGAAGCTTATCGCGATGCGACTAATGCTATACCTCGTCCCGGTCGCTTCGCTGGAGTAGGAGAGGACCTGGACGCATGGATGGAAGGCGACTTTCCTCAACCTTCGACCGCAAAAATAAATTACATGTAGCAGTTTCTCATTTGTTTCGGAGTAGGGCGTTCGCTCGTTCAGGGCCCTAAGCGACACGGCCTTCAGGCAGCCGGCGGCCGGCGGCCGGCCGGCTGCCGCCTGCCGGCCGGCGGCCGGCGGCTGGCGGCCGGCTGCCGGCGGCCAGCGGGCGGCCGGCTGCGGGCCGCCGACGGCCGGCCGCCAGCCGGCATCTCGCCTGGGGGCTTTCATATCCTGGCCACATATCATATATGACATATATCCCACGGAACAAACGAGAAACTGCCATGTCTGTCCTTAATTGGAATGGTGGCAATCTAGGCCGCAACTCATCATTGCTTGACTTTATTTGTGGCAATTGGATGCTCGTTTTGTTACAGGAAGCGTCTACAACCTTGGGTCAAAGTTTGGCAGGGTCTCGTGGTATATGTTGGTCGGACGCGCCTGATGGTCACCAGGGGAAAATGGCAGTGTTGGCTGGAGCTTCAGGCGAGAAGACTGTTACACCTACTTACGGCTTGGATTTCACTGGAGAGATACTCCGTCCTTACAAAGATAAAGGATATCATGAAATTAATGGAAGATGGTACAGGAACAAATGTGAGCGACTTGGTGCAGCATACATCTATACTGTGGATGTTGAGTGGAAGAACGAGACTGGTGAGTTGGTTAAAAGAGCTGGTCTGGAGTCCTGGCGTGTGACCACTTTCCACATGAATAACTACGAAGCGAAAACTGGTGCCGAAGGCTCTGGTGGAACAACCCTTGCAGCCGCATTTGGCTTGGCAATGAGGGACCGACATAGGGTGTTTTCTGCAGATTTCAACCAAGCACATCATTATGTAAGAAGCACTTTGGACAATTTGATATCAACCAAGCGGGAGTATTCTGGCATCACCTATCAATATTTAGGAAGTCCTTATGGGCCTGAGATCGGCACTGTCATTTTTAACTACCCAGGAACTGTGCAACTTATTGGGGAAGAAAAAGCTGATTCTTTTGCAGATGACAGCCCATTTTGGCAATATTTGGGTCTCTCTGATAGCGACAAGGACGCTCATTACCCTCAGGTGCTGTATATTTATGACAAGGATGTCGTTGGAGATTTAGGGCGTCGGCAATTACTCCATCAGAGGTCTGCAGAGGGCACGAGGAATCAGAAGAAGAAGCGTGACCGGGCAAAAGCTTCGAATTCAGAAGAGCACGCAAGCATGAAGGCCGCTAAGGCGGACGACGATGTGCATCCGAACTCAGAAGATGCAAACATAAGTGCGCACGCAGAAATGAGCTGGTATGAACCTTTGGTTGCATCAAACTGCAGCTTTGTCGATGAAGACCGGGATATTGCGGCCGCTGTGGCACTTGGAGAGGCCCAAGATGGCATCGGACAAAAATTAATTAATGCAGCCGGCGAAATCACAGAAGAGGCGCAGCGTGAGTAGCCAATGCCAATGCCATTGACCCCTCTCATATCCGATTGATTGGATTCTTCTCTTTTGGTTGGAGACCATGTTTCTGTCACTTTTAGGTCAGCAGCGGTTGCTTGTGTGACTGCACGCCAGGCCATAAGGTGAATCAGAGACATGGCCCAGCCTCACAAAGAAAAGCGATGGCCCCACAAGCGGGCCCATCGCTCCTTAGTTTTTTGTGTATGCATGTGAATGTGAAGTGCATAGACTCATAGTGAGCCCTTCAATGTACTTGCAGCGGAGTTCCTAATGTTACTTGTGCGCGCAAAAACCTTTCTTCCTTAACAGACATGAATTTCAAAGGCTTCCGCCTCATGCCGCCAACCTTGAAGCACCACCTGGCGATTTTTGGGCAAGTCTGGGGCCAGTTGTATCCAGATTTGGCGCAGGACCCTCCGGATGTGGCGCTCAGTCTGAGGGCTTGTGCTCCAACAGGGGGTCAAATTGAGCCATGGGTGTCAGCCCCCTAAAGGTGGCTTTACAGAACTCGCAGTGGCTTTGTACGCAAAACGTTGCTCTGCTGCACCAGTTGAACTGTTAGGTCCTTGAGCTAATTGATTGGTGCCCATCTCTGAGTTGCAGTACTCAACTCTGTATGTCTCCAGGTGTGTCTCCAAGCGTCTGATTGGGCTCGAGGCCAGATCGAATAGCTTGCGGAGGGTTGGCCATTAGATGTGAGGGGTCTGGCCTGTATCTGAGTATATAGACGTGAGGGTTGCACACCTCTATGCACAGGGAGGGAAAGTCGCACTTTTCTGTCCGTGAGGCGTAGGTCGCTTTTTGTCTCTCTTGTTGAGTTGCTTCAACAGCGTTGCTGGATTTCTGTCCCTTACAAGTGAAGGGTTGGCCTTTAGAAGTGATAGGTTGGCCTTAAATTAATCAAGTGAGGAGTTGGGGCCAGACCCATCATGGCCAGACTCTCACATCTACAAGAGTCAATTAATGATTCATTTTGATGGACCAAACGCGGCTTGGCTTGGGGGCCTCATGTGAGTGTTTCTTTTGGCATAGGAGTTGCATGGAGTAGAGGATGCCGCAGCAACCGCTGCGGCAGTCGATCCCGCTTGGAGGTGTTGCAGTCAAGATCAGCTTGCTCAGGCTGAAGATTGGCTCAGGCATGGTCAGGCTTAGCTCATGCATGGCAGACCCAGGCTCAGGCTGAGCACTGGATCATGCATGCTCAGGGTTGGGTTCAGGCAAGGTGTACTTGGGAAGTTGCAGTGGACATTTCTGAATCATTTTCAATGCGCAGCCCATTTAGAATCATCTCGTTTATATCCGCATCTCCATATCCTACTCAGCCATGAGCTGGGGCAAGCGCTTGAAGGTGCATCACACGACTACCATCCCTCAGTTGTTTGATGGATCAGTGGAGCCGAGCCTTGCAGGACAGGAGGCTGCTGAGAAGAATGGAACACCATGGCTCGCTTGTAAGCATTGCGCTCGAAGCTACCATGATAATGATTTCAGTTGCCCGCGACATGGTCCCAGACAATGCAAGTGTTTATTCAATGATCACTGCCGCTGCTGGTTGAGGTCACCATCTTATGAAGGTATTCAAGATTTTCCACTAGAGCACAAACTAATTTTATGTAGTAGTGAGTCCTCTGACACTTATTCGCCAGATGTCATTGAGGGGGGCCGCGTGAGCTTGGTGTTGCAGGTGAATCTAATAGATGGCACTGACGGGCTTGTGCCAACGTGAGCTCCTGCTACACTTTGTAGTTGCGCAGTGGATGGCAGTGGTGCACTTGGGCTGATGGTGCCCACTGTTAATTTTGATGTTTTGCCATCTTATTACAGTATGACTATGAGAGACCGTTCACAAGGACCTTCGGTTCTTTTTTATGTATACTAAGTGCTCTCCAATGCAGGTTTCATCTGCTCTGGAGAAGCTCATCTGCTGCTCAGCAGTGGCAGCTCTCAGTTGCTCTGCAAAGTTACAAACACAATAGGTTGGTGAAAACATGACATCGTTATGCACATGACATGATGTGACATCCTTATTTCGCAGGCTATTTGGGTACATGCAGATACTTCGAATTCTCGATAGTTCTTAATGTGGGGGGAGGGCTCTATAGATGCTAAGTTACTTAGTATGTCGTCCACTTACACACTTCAGATGAGCGTGGCGTACAGCAAAGCAGTCATGTGCAATAGGGCGGAACATGTGTGTGTGGTCTGCAGACTCTGAGGTTCTCTTTGCATGGGTTAGCAAACCCTCTGCATAACTGCTTGCAGCTGCGTCCAAGGGGAGACTATGTTATTGGGTCCGAGGCCTAATTTGTTCAGTTGCATATCACTGTCTGTCAGTCTGACACTGTGCTATGTCAATGGCTTACTTTGAGGTCAGCAGCGGTTGCTTGTGTGATTGCACGCCAGGCCATAAGGTCAATCCGAAACAATGTTACATGGCCTAAGCCTCACAATCGTCGTCCCTTCGTCCATTTCTTTGTTAACAGACATAAATTTCAAAGGTTTCTTGGGCCAACTGCATATCACTGTCAGGCTGATATTGTGCTATGTCAATGGTTTACTTTGAGGTCAGCAGCGGTTGCTTGTGTGACAGCACGCCAGGCCATAATAAGGTGAATCCGAAACAATGTTACATGGCCTAAGCCTCACAATCGTCGTCCCTTCGTCCATTTCTTTGTTAACATACATAAATTTCAAAGGTTTCTTGGGCCAACTGCATATCACTGTCAGGCTGATATTGTGCTATGTCAATGGTTTACTTTGAGGTCAGCAGCGGTTGCTTGTGTGACCGCACGCCAGGCCATAAGGTGAATCCAAGACATGGCCTACGCCTCACAATCGTCGTCCCTTCGTCCCTTTGAAGTTTCTTTGTTAACAGACATCAATTTCAAAGGTTTCTGGGGCCAACTGTATCCGGATTTGGCACAGGACCCTTTGGATGTGGTGCTCATTATGGGCTGGGAAAGGTCTGGGCAACAGAAGTGAGAGGCTGCAGCAAACAATAAGAAAGAGGACCTCACCAACAGGAGTGAGAGGGCAATCAAAATGAAGCATTTGAAAGGTGGGTTGGCCTCAAGGAAAGTGAGGGCTTGGGCAGGATGCCATCAACGCACATAAAGTAGACATGGCTATCTCGTTGTACCCAATGTCATACAGTTGAAGCCAATTCTAAAAAAGGATTTGCGTCCCACCTAGTGTGGCGTGGTTGTTGGCATGGTTGTTTCTTTTGTCGATGATATTGGATGTCAATGAGTATTGAAAGATTCTGTATGATCATTGTTGCTGATGCTTCTAGTGCTGGGACTGACAGATGCAGACTATGAAATGAGCTGCACAGGCGCAGCACTTGGCACTTGACTTGGTGCTCCCAGCAGCACATTGCAGGAGACGGGGCAGCCTGAGTCACACTCAGTGTACTTAGTAACTACAGAGAGATGTTCCATAGTGTGAGGACGTAGGTCAGGCTGGCCTGGGCCTGCGGCTCAGCGAAGCTAGCCTGGGCTTGGCTTAGCTGCTTGGCTGTGCTGGGCTGGGCTGGCTTGGGCTGGCTTGGCTTGGCTGAGCAGGGAACATCAGTGACTGAGTTACCGGAGGAGAGGCCCCTGAGGTGAAGAAGAGGCACTCAGAGAGAGGGAGACAGGCCTCCAGGAGGACTCCACATGCTATTGAATAATTCGTAAGTATTCATTCAATTGTGTGCTTGTCTATGGATGCAAGGCGGATGAGCAAATCTCGAATTTTGATTTTTTTACAGATGAAGAGGACAAAGTCCAAAAGAAGAAAATCAAGGAGGCGACGGTCAAGGAGCCACGCATCAGTGCCAGTTGCTCTCTGGCTCATCTTTGAGCAATTACATTGCTATGGTGAAATCATCTCGGGTCCGACCTTGTTGCGTTGTCAAAAGAGAGGTAGCGTATGCGAGGAGCGTGATCTTGAGTGGTCCAGCCGCAAGCTTCAGCACAGCGATACAGTGCGTCTTTCTTGGGTGCCCCAGTGTGGAGCGTCTACATTTTCTCCCGGGAGGCGACCATTTAAAAAGTACCATCAGCTTACAGCAGGCGTCATCGCCAAGACCACAGAGAACACTAGAGTTGCTTGTATGAGTGATGTGGAGTTGCACGAGTTACTACTGAGGTCCTATTGAGGTCTTCCCTCTCGCTCGATATGTGTAGGTGACGCGCATTGTCTTGAATTGATGCTTGGCTACGTACATGGTCCATTGGAAGCCACAGTTGAAGCAAAATTCATGATTTTATCCGCAGTTGAAGCGATATTGATTATTGTATGCTTGAGCTCGCATATACGCAGGTTCTCCAAATGTGGTTGATATCATGCTGGCAGCTGTGTAGCAACTAAGTTGGAGTCACAGCTCCGCAGTGCTGCTCATAGCTATGACATAATGTCTTACATGTTGTGAACCACACAGCAGATGCCGTCGTACGCAGGATTATTACCATCCTGCAAGTTTGAGAGGAGCTTTTGTGGAAGGTGGACTTGATCTAGAGGTGCTGGAAGCTTGGCTTCAAGATATCCGAGATGAATCCAGGGCAGTAGTGTGTCCAAGGTTTCATATTCTTATTACTAGCTTGCATGGTTCTCGAGGGGGTTATCATTGCTTTAGAGCTTGAAGTAGATAAAAAATGTAGTCGCAGTGCTTTGAGGAGCTTGGCGTGACTTCTGAGCTTGGAGGCCACGCTGCATCTGACTCGACCGAGAAGGTGCAGCTGTCTGGACTGTCTGATGAGGTATTGATGACTCTTAGTGATTGTAGCATGCAGTACATCTTAATTTATAATAATAAAGGCACTATCATTGCAACTATGGTTCATCCTGAGGTTTCCCATCTGGTGCAACAATCTTGAGCATGCACAGACTTGGCATCGCAAGGTTTAATTATCGCCTATCATCACTTCGATCTTCCCGCCAGCGTCTGCAACATTGTGGGATTGAAGGTTGATCGCTCCATGTTCGAGGCAAGAAATGTTGAGTGCTTGAACCCATAATGATGTGAGCATCCGAATGCGAAGAGAGTGGTATCACTAACATGGTTTGGCAACTTGCAGGAATGATCCAAGGGATAGAACTGTCACACAAAGTGTTCTGGTACGCGTGGACGCTTGGCTCCTCACCTTGAGCGCGCACAGGCCTTTGGGACCCAATTGAGACTACGCGTGCATGTGATGGATGCATGCAGGCCGGTTGGATCCTCAGAGAATCATTCCTGCGAGTAACCATTACAAACCAGACTGAGAGAGAGTAAACAGGCGTGCACTAGGCTATCAGCCAGGCTTGGCCAGACCAACTCCTCACATTTATCAACAGGGTCTGGGGCGGCCTCGCCCCCTACCCCTTCACTTTTATCGACAGGGCCAGCCTGGCCGAGCCCCCAACCCCTCACTTCTATTGGAGGTGATGGGTGGGTGTGGGGTGCGGGCGACTGGTCGGGGTCCCACCAATAAGGGGGCCAGCCACAGCATTGTCGATAAAAGTAAAGACCATTAAGGGGTCTTGTCGATAGAAGTGCGGGTTTGGGGGCTGGGCTGGCCCGGAGCCCTTGGATAAAAGTGGATGTTGGAAGGCTGTTCAGAGTTTGGCACCAAAACAATGTCAGGTTCTCGGACTTTGCAAGGTTCGAGTTTCATGCGTTGAGGGCCAAACATATACTGCGTAACTCCAGCCCATATATTCACAAGTACTCCAGCTCATCATTTGTGCATGTATGTTCACAATGTCATCTCGAGCAAGCTCAGATCGGTCTTGTATCATTCTTCAATTATTGATACCGTTACCGAAAATGGCAGCAGACACTTGGCAGTGGAGTCAAGGCTCACCTGAGACAATGCCGAAACCTGAGCCAACATCAGGGAAGTTAAAGCCATGGGCATGGACATGGCCACCACCATGGTGGCCTTCAAAGCCTCTGTTGAAGGGTCTACATGGCAGCGTCAAAGTAGAAGCAGAAGACATGGCTAAATCGCTCGGCCCAAAGGAAGCTGTGCAACAGGTCAGAGCGTCACAAAGAATGCTCGGCTTTGATGATGAGGGTGCTCCTCTTCAATTCAAGTCAAGTCCTGACGGGGAGCACTCTTATTTGAAGGTTGCTATGCCTCGTGCTAAGCTCGTTGGAGTAGGACCGGAGGAGAGGAAACAGAAGAGAACAATGCTGAGCAGACCCTTGCGTACAGAAAGCGACTTTCCTCAGCCTTCGACAACAACAGTAGCATACATGTGAGGGCTTCTCAAATCGACTGGAGCGGATTTTGTAACAAATGTCGCCAGCACCGGACCGGCGGTGGTGGGATCCGTCGTGGGGTCACCCTGTCGTGGCCCGCTGGGGTCAGCTTGTCGTGGGATCGGCCAGCCCTGCTGGCGGCGAGTAGCTGCTAAGCAGGCGATCATTGGTCGGCGGCTGGCGGCATATTATCTTCGCCGGCCGGCGGCCACTCATGTTCGCCGAATCGGCGGCCGCGGACTTTTTACATAATGTCAGTCAGTCGGCGGTCGGCTCGGTCACCCGGATGGTCGGTCAGTGGTCGGTCAGTGGTCGGTCGGCGGTTGCATGGTCAGCCGTCAGTTGGAGGTCGGCAGCCAAATTGGCAATCATGTTCGGCGGCCAGCGATCCCACAGCATGGGCACTGGTGGATCATCTAGTCGATCTGAGAACCTCTCATGTCTCTCCTCAATTGGAATGCCGGCAATCTGCAGCGCAACCCGTCGTTGCTTGAGTTTATGTGTGGCAATTGCGCGGTTGGGTTGATACAGGAAGCCTCTACAACATTGGGTCAATCTTTGGCAAACTATCGTAGTATCTGTTGGTCAGATGCGCCTGATGGTGACAAGGGAAACCTTGCAGTGTTGGCTGGATGTTCAGGTTCGAAGTTGGTTTCACCTACGTACGGCTTGTTTTTCCATGGAAAGATAATCCGCCCACACCTCGAAAGGTGGACAGAACGAACAAGACTTGGGGCAGCATGGTTCTACACAGTAGATGTTGAGTGGCGGAATGCGAATGGAGACCGGGTAAACTTGGTGGTTTTGGGGCATACTTTTATTTTTTTTTGGCCCGGGACCTGTCCGAACAAGTCCGAGGCTTGCTGATTCTGGAACTTTTTTCTGGGCCCCCTTCCTGTACTTTTTCTGTGCGTTTTTCGCCGCATTTCCAGGAAATTCCTCAAATATTGTCGACCCCGTTGACCTGACGAAATTTGTTGCATTTCCAGGAAACCCAACAAATTTTGTCAGGTCAGTGGGGTCGACATTATTTGAGGAATTTCCTGGAAATGCAGCGAACAACGCGCAGAAAAAAGTTTTGGAATGGGGCCCAGAAAAAAAATCCTGAATCGGCAGGCCTGGCTGGGGATGACCTGGCTGTCCTGTAATCTACATGCCAGACCATTGTCAATTTGACCAAGGAAGTACTTCCCACCCATGGAGACCGCGACAGCGGCCGACTTGGCTCAACTTGACAAGCGTTCAACGTTCGAACCTGTCCTGCGGAGGCTGCGAAAGCAGCCGACTTGAAGGAGGGGTCTAGGGGGGCGAAGCCCCCCCAGGAAAAACTTCGAACGTTTTTTTGACTGTCCAAAAAGTGCCAGGTTAAAAGAGCTGGTGTGGAGTCATGGCGTGTGACCACTTTCCACATGGATCACGACGTAGCAAAAAAGGGCACAGCCGGTCCGATAACCCTTAAAGCCGTATTTGGCTTGGCCATGAGGGACCGACACAGGGTCTTTGCTGGAGATTTCAACCAGGCACATCATTATATCAGAGTGCAGGACTTGGTCGCAAGTTTGGCAAGCGGTTATTTTATCCTTGGGGGCGCGAGCCCGAGGTGGGGGGATGGTCAGCCTCCGCTCAGATGTTTCAAATTCTGAAATTCAATGTGACATTGTCGCACATTGTCAGACCCCATCTGATCTTATGGTCAGTCGTCGGGGCCCTCCGGAGGCCTCTCGGGTCCCAACGGCATTACGCACCCCCAGCGGACCCCCAGCACCACGTCGGACCCCAGTGAATTA